>Ga0207426_1000154_pt1 | contig 179701 bp, 134 predicted proteins | sample AraplaMF_Cvi_mMS_FD_184265 | JGI IMG/M metagenome (GOLD analysis project Ga0207426, IMG submission 184265) | Arabidopsis root microbial communities from the University of North Carolina, USA - plate scrape MF_Cvi_mMS (SPAdes) (version 2) | ecosystem: Host-associated > Plants > Roots >...
TCGCAGACATCGCCGCTACCTACCAGCTCTGGATGCATGTAGACGCTGCCTATGGATGCGGTTTGCTGCTGTCCAACAAGTATCGTCACCTGCTGAAAGGAATAGAACGGGCGGATTCCGTTACCATCGACTATCATAAGTCTTTCTTCCAGCCAATCAGCAGCAGCGCTTTTCTTGTGAAAGATAAATCCAGCCTGCAGTTGGTGAAGCACCATGCAGACTACCTGAACCCGGAAGACCAGGACTACGATGAACTACCTGCGCAGATCAATAAGTCTATCACCCAAAGTACCCGTCGGTTTGACGCGCTGAAACTCTGGTGTACACTGCGCCTGATGGGAAAGCATAAACTTGGCGTATACACCGATATGATGATAGATACAGCTGCCGCTGCGGCCGCCCTGCTGCACCAGGACCCTGAGTTTGATCTGCTCAGCAGTTCGGATCTGGGTGTGCTGGTATTCCGTTTCAGGCCGGCCGGTATGGATACTGATTTATCGGCCCTGAATTTACGGATCAAGCAGGCGCTTTTCTTTGATGGTACCTGTATTGTTGCCAGTACCAAGGTAGATGATCACTTTTACCTGAAGTTTACGATACTGAACCCGGTGACCACGGTGTCGCATATACGGGAGATGTTGGCAGTGATTAAGGCGAAGGGGTATAGTTTGGTTTGAGACTTGTGAAATCCCCGGGGCGAAGGTTCCGGGGATTTTGTTTATAGATTATCCTGCGATCCCGTTTTGGGAGCTATGCGAGTTACTTACTGTTATATGAAAGAGATAGTATTATCCGAGAGCCCTTTGATGAGGTCTCCAGGGGGTATAAGGCAATTTGCCAGATTAAATTGGATAAGCCTTCGGAGGAAATATAAACGGTAACGGTCAATACTATGGCTTAAAATTTTCCACCACAAATAAGTCGATTTCAGGAAAGTCGGCAGCCTGTGTATTAATTAACTGTTTTATGCTTTCCCAATCGAGTTTTCCGAGCCCGGCGCCGATTCTTGGCAGGGCGATCTGTTTTACCTGGTTTTCCCTGGCCAGCTGCAGCATTTTTCCGATGGCGGTATCGACGGCGGAGATTTCGGCTTTACTGATCCAGGATTTTTGGGTCCCAAGATTAAATACGGTACCTGCGCCATAATAATACATAAAGACATCTCCCAGGGTAAAGGTGCCGCTTTTACATAGCTGTTTATATTGGAGGTACATCTCTGGAAATTTCTCTTTGAACTGTATGGCAATGCCTTTACCCATGGCTCCAGCGCAGTTACAACCGTGGGCGAAATTGTCTACTCCCGGAATATTGAATATGTTGCCTTCTTTGAGATAGGTGACCATTATTTAAATATGTGACAGCAATATAAAAGAGTTATACGCATTCAATATGCGTAGTAAGTTAACAATGATAAAAAATGGCACTATAATGGAGGAGCTTCGGCTATGAAAAATAAATTTCTCATTCCCGTTATCACTTTGGCGGCAATCGCCATTGTGAACACAGCAGAGGGGCAACAGCTGTCCACAAATGCCACAGATCCCATTTTGGAAAACAGACGAAAAGACATCGACTCGCTCGATAAAAAGCTTTTCGAGGTACTGGGTGCAAGAGAGAGGGTTGTCCGTGAAATAGGTGTTTACAAAGCCCGGCACCATATTGCTCCTTTACAGGCAGCCCGTTTTCAAAAGGTGCTGGAAAAAGGCATAGAAGCAGGTAAGAAAGAGGGATTGTCTGCCGAATTTGTCACCGAAATGCTCAATGCTATCCATAAAGAAAGCTTGAGGATAGAAGAGGGTATTTCGAATGATAAGCCATAGGGCGGGCCGGTACTTTCTGGCATTAGCTACATCTTCCTTACTGAAGTATAACGGATAGTTGCCGGATTTTTTGCGAAATTTGTGGTGGGAGACAATATTTATAACTTAATATCTTGTAAAATGGACACAAGGATAACCTTACCGAAGGGCGGTGACTTTTACCCGTTTGTTTTTGAGCTTTTCGGAAAGAGAGAGCGGGCTGCTATTCTCTACGAAGACAATGGTGTTACACGCGCCAATGGTATGATAGAAAGTGTTTTTGAACGCGATGGCAAGCGTTGGTTAAAGTTGGAAGATCAGACAGAGATCAGTCTTGAGAAGCTGTATGCAATAAATGGCATATTCTCTGCCGAATATTCTGAATGCTGAGGTTTAGCCGATAATGTGTAATAGCTACTACTTAACCAACAAAAATCCTTGTACTGTCAGATCAAGTAGTAGCTATTACACCTTAATATAAGAATCAAGAACATTTCGAACTACAAGAGCCTTCAAATCCAACAACTTGAAGGCTCTCTTAATTTATGGTCGGGATGACCGGATTCGAATCAGTAGCCTCTTCCCTCCGGCCTACCCAAAACTTATTTTTTTACAAGGGTGTCCGACAGATTGATAGTTTGCTCTTGCTGTTTAACAAATCCTTCAAGTTGTCTTGTTGTTGGTAAATTATTATCTTGGTAATTTTCAATCGCCGGTAGCGTCTTAATAATTTTCAACACGGTATGAAGGTCTGTAATTCTAATTTCATTTATAGCAAGGGTTTTCAGCAATTCGCTGTGTTTGGAAATTCTTGAGTTATATTTTATCAGGTTGTTAGCAATTAAAAGTTTCATTTTGTCTCTCAGTACCGAGTCTTCAATTTGTGAAACTTTTCTGTCTGCTGATCTGAAATAGGTTTGTATCTTCCCGTTAAATTTATTAAATGATTCAATGGAGTCGTTTTTACTGCTATTGAGATCAGTAATTTTTACTTCCAGTCTCTTTAGCTCAGCGTCTTTACTGACAAGCTCATTGTAAAGGCTTTCAATTAAATCGTCATCACCTCTTTTTGAAACAATTTCAAAAGAACTTTTGTCTTCCAATGCCTTTGGTGCTTCTTGTTGGGGCTTGTCCTGTACGCTATTGTTGTGGCAGGAAGCAAGTGTAAATACTAAACTTGTTGATAAGACCATTTTTACCGTCATATAAGAATAAGGGTTTATTGTCTGGAGCCTCCGGAACATATCATTGCAATGAGTTTTTTTGCTAATAAATATAGCTAAAAAAAATCTGGATTTTTGGTATTTTAACCTGAAAAAGGATACATCGACATGAGGCGAATTATTTTAATGCTGTCTGTTTATTGCTTCATTAATAATACGGTTAAGGCGTAGTCCGGGGGAATCTGCAAACCGAATATCATTATTATTTATGCTGATGATCTGGGCTATGGAGATTTAAGCAGTTACGGTGGTGAAATTCCAACTCCTAACATCGACATAATCGGTAAATCAGGTATCAGCTTTACGGACTTTTATGTTTCGGCTTCCGGAGCCAGATCCTGTTCCAGCGCCTGAACCGCAATTTGAGTAAAAGTGATTAAGTATAAAATTATCATAAAAAATGAATTCAACAGAACAAAAGACAAAGGAAGTTATAACGGAATTAGAGCAGTGGTTTTCACAGGAAGATTGTAAAGCAAAATTTTTTGATAAGCCGCTAAAGGAAATACAGGACAATTTAAAAGAAGAAAAATTTAAAAAAAAGCACCTGGCTAAATTTCAGAGAGTTGTCCTACTGGTACGAATGTAACTATGTATATGACATGCTGAAGCGGGATGAAAAAGGGAATAACGCTGCTACCTGTGCTGCATATAGCTTCTTCACAGTACAATTAGCTGCGTTCCTCTCAGCAGCTTATCCTAATAATCCCGCAAAACTTTCCTTTCATGTTATCGCCAGGTATATAGCATATATAGTTATTCAAAAATGGTCCAGGGAAGCAGACGAGGCGCTTAATTATGTTTTGGAAGGATTAGACACAAAATTCCTGAGAGGAGGTGAGCATTACAAAATAACTGCCTGGTAGATACTGCCGTTTACTCCGTTATCCTTTTTCTGATTTTCCAATTCGATGCCCCCGGACAGCAAAAAATAAAATGAACAGGTAACAGGGAATTAATACCCAATAAGCCCGTTGAGGATTAATAAGGTCGCTCAGGTGTCCATACAGCAGAGGGGTAACCGCACCACCTATAATGCCCATAATCATTATAGCAGATCCTTGCCTGGTAAACTTACCCAACCCTTCAATAGCCAATGGCCAGATGGAGGGCCAAAGCAACGCATTCGATAAACCCAATAGCGCAATGCACCAGACAGAAGCCTTACCCGCAATAAGAATAGCGCACAAGGATAATATAAGACCCGTAACACCAGATAATTGTAAAACTTTTTTCTGACTTATATATTTAGGAATCGCAATTGCTCCAAATACATAGCTGATCATCATAAAGACAAACGTATAAGTGGCAAAATACTTTGCTGACTTAAAGCTGTATTGCATAAATTGACCATAATTTATAATAGAATCCACTGTTAATACTTCTACACTAACTCCGCAAAAAATGGTTACAGCTCCTAGTATTAAATACGGGTATTTGAAAATATTAGATGCCGTATTCATTGGTTTTTCCGGACTGCTTTCTTCCTCCTCAATATCTGGCAGCTGTGACAGGCGTATAATAAGACACAAAATGACTAAGAGCACCGCGATCATAGCATAAGGGGCAATTAACCGTACAGAAAGTTCATCTAGTATGGTATGCTGTTGGGACTGTTGTAATGTTGGTAAAAGCTTTTCAAGCTGATCAATCTCGTCCGGGTTTTTTGTTATGGCGTGAATAAGAATCAACGGGGCAATGGCTCCAGCGATTTTATTACATATACCCATTAAACTTATTCTTTTTGCAGCACTTTCTATAGGCCCCAGTACAACTATATATGGATTAGAAGCCGTTTGCAAAATCGTTAACCCTGTTGCCTGAACAAATAATCCCGTTAAAAATAACTCATAGGTACGGCTCAAAGCTGCTGGAATAAATAATAAAGCACCTATGGCCATAATGACTAACCCCAACGTCATTCCATTTTTAAGCCCTGTTTTCTTTAAGATAGCTGATGAAGGAAACGCCATTACAAAATAGGATATATAAAAAGCAAAAGCAACCAGCATGGATTGCTTGGTGCTGAGGTGGCAAATCAACTTAAAATAAGGAATCAGGATTGAATTTATCCAGCTGATAAATCCGAAAATGAAAAACAAAATTCCAATAACAATGATTGCCTTATAATTGTTACGCTTATTCATCAGTGTTTGCATTTCCTTCATCCTTCTTTATACGTTTTTCTTTATTTATTTAAAATCTGTGCTACTAATGCATCTACCTGAGCAGAGGATATTTTTACTGGTTGGTATAGATCCGTTCTATTGCACCAGTTTTGCTCAAATTTAAAATAGTCCGGCGCTTTAGGATTTTCTCCTTTTAGTTTGGCCAAGCATTCTTTTACAAACATCTCCCATCGCGGTAAATAATATGATTTCATCAACCCGTTCCATTCTTTGCAGGCATATTCGTGAAGATTGGTGCCAGGATCATCAGGTCCCCAATAAGTGATCTGCATTTTGGCATTTTTCAAAGCCAGTTTTTTTTCCTCCGGTGTTTTTCCAAAATCACTGGCCTGTTTTAGCCAGGTAAATAGTTGAAAATTTCCGTTGCTGCTCAACAAGGAATCCTGTATTTTTATTAGCGTCAGGAACTCAGACGACTCCTTCATAAACAGATTCATCTCTTTTTTTTCGAAGGCAGCCACCATAGTTTTATAAACACTTTCCCCTTTATTTGATAACACCTGTCTTACCAAATCAATTTTATCAGTTTGATAGGTAGCACTGTTTTTCATATCAGGAGAAGCCGATACAAAAAGCTCTACGGCCTGCTTGAATTTTTCTACGTTGTAATTCCGGGCACGGGTTCCCCAGGAGGAAACGCTGTTTACGGTTGTAGATGGTCTTGCACAAAATACCGATTCATTGGGCCCCTCCTGGAGTTGATCAAAGCTACTGTAGATGGTGCTCAGGAAACCCTGCCAGGCCTGCTGTACTTTTTCATTGTTTATCCCATAACGAGCTACAATAAATGATTTTAGCCAATTCGCAGCATTCACTTTTTCCTGGTGCCAGGCCAGATCTAACACAAAATCAAATACAACGGGATTGTTATGTATCCCTTCAGGCATAATGCCAACGCCCTTCATATAGGACGAATATTCGCCCGTATTGGCTTTATATGCTTCGTCTGCAAAACGCTGCAGTTTACCATACAGGCCATTTTTTTCGCCGAAATTAGTGACTGTACACCAGATAAATGGTGTCCCTTCATAGCCCTTCCGTGTTAACCAGTTGCTCGTATTTTCTCCGAATAGTTCCTGCACCAGTACCTTTGACTTATCCAGCTTTGATAAAAGGGTTGAAGAAGGGTTATTCTGCCAGCCCATTAATACCCAGGTACTGCCGGGAAAATATTTTTGCATCTCCGTTTGCACCAATTGGCCATAGTCGGCTACTTTAATGTTCCCGGAGTTCCCGCCCTCATGAAAAGGGTCACCGGAAAAGAAACGAATATCAGCCCCGTATAAGTTTTTCAACTCGTTATAATAAATACCCGCAATTTTTTTGAAATCGATATCCAGCTTTAAAAAAGATGGACGAATAAAGCCACCAGCCCACCGGCCCTGATCCAGTACGTCAATACCTTTGTTTTTGAGGGTGGTTGGCACCATTCCATAAAAGCCCTGCATTACGGGTTGAATGCCTAACGCATGCATCCTCCTCAAAATGTTTTTCTGCAAAACCACCTGCTGATCAATAATGCCTTGTGTTACAGGTCCGCCCCATCCTTCCAGGTTACCCATCAGCCACCAGCTTGAAAATGCAGGACCGGCAATGAAATCCAGGATCTCTTTATCACTATATCCTGATTTCTTCAAAGTGTTTTGCCAAACGGCTTCCACACCGATTGGTGACAGTACAAGGTTTACACCATTCAAAGCCATCCAGTCCAATTCATGCTCCCAATCTTTCCATTTGTAAAAACTCATGGTATAATTGATGGTACAATAATTCAAAGCAAACCGGGTATCGGCATTGGAAACTATTTTTACAGGTGCTGAAATTTTCGGAATCCTGGTAACTGCGGAAAGATTATCGCCCATGTGCGACATGGATCGATTGCAGTAGTTTTTCAAATAGTATCCCAGGGCTTTAGCAGCCGCGTTTTCCCCGGAGGCAGCTATAACGATTTTATCGTTTTTGGTTTGCAGAATGAAGACGTCTTTCCCGTTTTCTCTTGCAATAGAATCGAACGTTAGGTGTGGCAAAAGCCACGGCACCCTGCGTTGAGCTAAATCTTTAACAGGTTGATAAATGGCCTGTACTTTTGATACAGAAATAAAAAACAAACAAATGGCGAGTGTCAAAATATATCTTCCTTTCTTTGTCATTTTATCTTTTTGTTTAACTGTTTTTTTATTTATTAAACGCATCATTTCTTACTTTTCTTTCCGCAGCGTTACCGCTCCGACCGTGGTCAAATCCTTGTTCCCTTTCCAGCGCGATCATTTTCTCAGGCCTGAAATTTATAATAAGTGCTTTTCGATTTTTATCAGTTGAATTACCACGACTGTAATGCAATGTGCCTCCGTGGTGAAGTATGCAGGACCCTGGTTGTAATTCGATAAAAATGCCCTCATTTTCTGTTGCATCACACGTTAATGCGCCCCCTTGCTTACCTGCAAAACGGTGAGGCCGCAATTCCTTTAAATGTGAGCCCGGCACATACCACATACAACCGTTCTCTTTTGTTGCCTCGTCCAAAGCAAGCCAGCAGCTCACAGCTCTTTTGTCGGGCATATTGATCCAATAGGCTGCATCCTGGTGCCATGGTGTTTCCGTGTTAGTATGAGGAGCCTTATTGATCAGCATGTCGAAATCCATTTCGATGTCATCTCCCAGAATTTGTTTTGCAATAGATAACGTGTTTTTGTGGTAAGTCATATCCAATAATGAGGGTACAAAATCAGAGGGCCACATGATCTGTGTGATATTTTCCGTTTTTTTATTTTCCCCTAACCCGTCCCCCAGGTCAGAGCGGTTTTTGCCGGTATCGATACCCCCGCTAAGAAAGTTGTTATAGATGTCTTTATAAATTTCCACTTCTGCCTGATTAATGATATCTTCGACAACCAGGTATCCTTCTTTCATAAAAAAGTCCTTCTGAATTTTCGTGATCTGCATAGTGATTCAATTTTTTTAGTTAGTTATGTCGATTTTTCAAGGGGGTCATTACATAATGATTGATATCCCGTTGGTCTGCAACCGGCGGGTCAGGCCAGTTGTCTGTAGAAATTTTTCGGTGAAAATTCTCCTTATAGGCCGGTTCTTTTATATAATCTTAATTGCCTACTTTTGTGATGGTGGTTTAAAAAGTAATTCTGGTCACCTCCTTGAGGTTGGCGGAATACGCCATCTCAGCCTTGTTGAGGCTGCCCTAGCTATATAAGATACCACCAAATTTATCCGGATACAGGTAGAAAGTGTTGTACAAAAGCATTTTAGTACTATTATGAACAAATATCTTTTAGATACAAAATCGACCACGGAGCGAAAGATCATAGATTTAACGAAATATGGTTTAAGTAATGCGTTAATCCTGGGGAAGTATAAATATAATTACGCCCATGAACAATTAAGCGATCATCTTCATAAAGGTATCATGGAGATCTGCTATTGCCACAAGGGACACCAGGTATATGAAGTGAACGATAAAATTTATAACATTAAGGGGGGAGACGTGTTTGTAACTTTTCCGGATGAGATTCATAGCACCGGGGCGCATCCCGAAGAGAAAGGAGTGCTCTACTGGTTACTTATAAAGATTCCTGCCAACCGTCAATTTTTTCATTATAGCAAAGATGACGGAATAACTTTTATCAATACGCTTTTGAATTTGCCACAGAGACATTTTAAAGGCTCATTAAAAATAAAGCAAATACTGGAAAGCATAATTGAAGTCTCAGAAAAAGCTGATGTAATGCAGCGGCTAATTCTGGAAAACTTAATTATTTCTTTTCTAATCCAGGTATGTACCGATGCTAATGCCCAAATGGACGCGCCCCTGCGGTCAGGCAACGCAGCCAAAATTGAGCGCTTTATAAACGATCATTATAAAGAGCCGTTGTCTATTGAGACTATGGCCGAAATGTTGCATATATCGGAATCCAGGTTTAAATCCTGGTTTAAAGAAGAATTTGGTATACCGCCTCTTGAATTTATTTTAAGGAAACGGATTAATGAAGCAAAAATCATGATGCAATCCAAACCGGATTTGAATATGAGTGTTATTGCCTACGATCTCGGTTTTTGCTCCCCGCAGCATTTCGCTACAACATTTAAACGCTACACCTTTTTATCTCCCAAAAAGTTTAAAGATTCATCTGCTTTTAAGATCTGATCTGTAGGCAAGTATAGTGATTTTTCCAGTAGGGGTGATCGCATCAATATTTCACCACTCCGCTATTTGAGCTGGGCAGTCGTATAAATTCGTTATTAAAAATTCCCCGCATTTTGTATTTTAACCTGAAAAAGGATACATCGACATGAGGCGAATTATTTTAATGCTGTCTGTTTATTGCTTTATAAATAGTACGGTTAAGGCGCAGTCGGGGGGAACCTTCAAACCAAATATCATTATTATTTATGCTGATGATCTCGGCTATGGAGATTTAAGCAGTTACGGTGGGGAAATTCCAACTCCTAATATCGACAGAATAGGTAAATCAGGTATCCGCTTTACGGACTTTTATGTTTCGGCTCCGGTATGTACTCCGTCGCGCTACAGTTTGCTAACCGGTAGATATCCTCAACGGAGTTACCATCAGCTTACTTACGCGCTGCCACCTGATGACAAGGACAATTACCTTGATACCGCAGAAACAACCATCGCTACCTATTTGAAAATGCGGCAGTATCGGACAGCACTAATCGGCAAATGGCATCTTGGCAAGCGGGATATGCCTACGAGTCATGGATTCGATGAATTCTCAGGATTTCGTGGGGGATGTGTTGATTATTTCACACATAGCTACGCATCACTGGAAAAGGATTGGTATAAAAACGATCAGCCCATTCAGGAGAAAGGATATGCTACGGACCTTATTACCCGGAATGCCTTATCATTTATTTCCAGCAATAAAACCAGGCAACAGCCTTTCTTTCTTATGTTGTCTTACAATGCTCCGCATTATGGCAAAACAGATCCGGATAATGTAACCGAGTATACACTCCCGCTGAATAAAACCAGGTATGCTAACCTTGATATGATGAATACATTGCAGGTGCCCCGGAAATATCTTGATAGGTTTAAACAGATAAAAGACCCGTTCCGGCAAACCTACGCAGCTATGGTATCATGCCTGGATGATAACATTGGGGAATTGCTGCAACAACTGGAGAAACAGCAATTATTGGAAAATACCCTTATCTGGTTTATCTCAGACAATGGTGGTTACTCGCGTTCGTACCATGGTCATGCCAGCAACGGAGCGCTTAAAGGTGAGAAAGGTACATTATGGGAAGGAGGTATCAGAGTGCCTTCCCTGGTGATGTGGAAAGGGAAAATAAAGCAAGGACAAGTACAGCACTCATTGGTGTCCAATCTTGATATACTCCCTACTATTGCCAGGCTAACAGGATTCAATTCAATGTTGAATCATGATGTTACAGATGGAATAGATGCAGGTAAAATACTCTTTCAACAACAATCTCCTGAGCGGGATCTCTTCTGGAAATACGGTAATCAGACTGCTTTTAGGAGAAATGACTGGAAATTGATAAATAATAAAGAACTCTATCTGCTAAGTAATGATATTGGTGAAATGCAGAATGTAGCCGGGCAGTACCCTGAGAAGGTAAAGGAACTGCAAAATGCTTTTAAAGAAGTAGACATGCGACTGAAGTGAATTTATTGATGAGCCTACTCAACAACGAATAAGCATTTTATTAGTCCGGATCACCGGATACAAACCAATGTTCGTGAATATTCTTAGTCCTCTCTTTTCTGCTTTTTTTGCCTGAAATTCCAGTTGATCAGTGGCAGCTTTCTTCGTTCATTTACGTTCCAGAACCCAAGTTGGATACCTCTCGTATGTTTACTATGGTTTTCGAAGCCAATTTGTATTCCATGCATTTTATAACATTCATTGTAAACCGCAATTTGAATTCCATTATGTATCTGAGCAAAGTTTATCGCCGACGCGGAGATTCCGTTTACCTGCCGTGTCAGATGCCCAATAAGACCAACTGAAATACCATTGATAATGTAGTCACCGGCACTTCCGGTTCCGGATATACTAATGCCATTGATGATTTCCGTTGGACTCGTTTTTTTCATAGCAACCAGTTCACTATCATTTTCAGCAAGTGGACTGCGTGGAACAAAAGGGGCAAAAATGCCTTCCCCAATTAGAGAAAGTCTTATCCCATTCGTGTGTGTATTCCTGGTAGTATCTGAAAAATTCCAGAGTCCAACGGAAACGCCACAGATGGTGGTATTCATTTGCTGAAAAGTCCAGATAGGAAAAATTACTTTTCTTTTTTGTGCTCCGACATGGAGCGTTAGCAATAACAATAAGGCGGTTGTTAAATATTTCATGGTATAAGCGTTGAAATCGATGATCACTAAATAGCGTATTTTAGCGTAAATATAGACGTTAGCGGCAACTCTAAAAACACGGGTAGCATCAATAAAAGATTAGTATAAATTGACAACCGTAACATATTTGAAATTTGGGCAGATGTTGCTTAAAAGCTATTAATATTGTTCTAATGGAAGAATTTGATTTTTTTAATTATTAATTAACCATAAAAAACAATTTTATGCATGCACAAATTATCACTTATCAATTAAAAGATATTTCGCAAGAGGAGTATCTAAAACAAATGGTTGAACCAGACGCTCCCATTTTGGCCAATGTAAACGGTCTAATTTCAAAAGTTTGGTTAGTAGACGAAGAAAAAAACACATTTGGTGGTTTTTACTTATGGGAAACTAAAGCTGCAATGGAAGCATTTATGCACTCTGACCTGGTGGCAGCAGTTGTAAGTCGCCCTTTTTTAAAAAATGTGTCTTCAGTTGACTATACAGTAAACGAAGTTGCATCAAAAATTACCCGGGGGATTAAGTAACATTTGTTTTTGAAAACTTTCATCTAATTTTATTGAGTCCAGATAAAAGAATGCTGGATATATTTCTGGAACTTTTTTGATTCTTCAAAAGAAGAACAACCGCTAACATGGCGTTCCTATGTAAAGCGGTAGGAGAGGAATAATGTGTTTATAAACGGGTTAAAGTGGACCGCATTTATCCGTTTTTCCTTCTGTTACCTTACTGTATTTTCAGTATTTTTCTCAGGTGGATTCGAATCACACAAACTTTTTGTACAACAATTTAAGTATTTGGTCGTCATAAAGAGCAAATTAATTCAAACTAAAAAGGCTTCAAGTCCAATGACTTAAAGCTCCCTTATTTTCTGTCGGATGACAATTCGACCAAAATATGTTCAAAGAAATGAAAATCAATTATTTAAGGCCAGCAACAAGTTGTGTTCACTACCTTGTTCCTGAGCTTTTTGTAAAAGAACTGAGAATGGAAGATAATACAGTTCGGTATTATTTTGTACAAATAACTGTTCACGATGTCGGTAGCAGTTTATCTTCTGCCACCTAGTTGGAAAATATCCGCCGTTGAGATTTCGTGCACAATCATTTCCGGAATTCTCTTAAATCGAATTTGTCCAGCTTGCCTTTCTGCTTTGTTTTGAATATTTGTTAATAACCCAAGAAGTTCAACTTCACTAAATTCAACATTTCCAACAACTTCCTTTCCAAATGTGTTGTAACCTACTGAACCTGGATGAAATTCGATTATTAAAGTAGGTTGATACCCATATCTCATTAATATTTCTTCCCTTGTCCAGTGTAGATTTGTCAACATTCTATTTTGTGCCCATTCCTCAATGACATTAATTTGAGCTTTAGCTGCTGCAAGTCTGAAGTTATCTTCTTCTGTTTTAACTTGCTTATTTTCTAAATTTCTTTCAATGTTTTTATAGACCTCATATAACATATATACTTGTCCTTGGTCTATTGAATTTATGTCTATCATATTTGTTGATTTAATCTTATTGAGATGCTATTAAGAATTTCCGCAAGTTGCGTGTTGGTTAAGTGCCCATGTAAAATACTTTGATTAATCATTAAATTGAAGTCTGCCCAAGGTACTTCACTTGATCCTGCCTTATTAAAACGACCTGTCTCGACATTGTCATATCGATTTCTTATAGAGAAATCATCGTCGTCCCAAGTTGAGTCACCCCATTCTATTGAGTGTGAATCTGTATTTTGAAATTTATCATTTACATTCATTGTATATTTTTTAAGCCGCTAGGATTAACGTCCTAGACCGTAGCACTTTTTATTGAGTTGATAAAATGTTATTATTTTCGGTTTTTTACATCAAACCCTTTATTTCGTCTAGGGTTGAATTTAGAATTATTGGTATTTCACCCGTTTCTAATTGAGAATAATTAACATCGAAGTTGGAGAATACATCCACTGCTATGCAGTATTTGGCATTCAACTGATAGTCCACCGAAAAATGAGTTTTTAAGTACCTATGTAAAATATCCGCAAACATTCCTAACTCTTCCTTTCTATAACCATTCAATTTTGCAATAAACCAAATTCCACCTATTTCTCCAATACCACCCTTTTGAAACACAAAAATATGATTAGGTGTGGCTTGTACGGGCAGCCCTTTAATTGATAAAATGGAATCATCTTTATGTTTCTTTAAAATTTTCATTTTTTTAGAAGGTCTCCATTTTTTTAAATCAAGATCCTCATAATTGTATAAAATGTCAATATTTCTTTTATACATTATTTTGGTTCTTTCGTATTCCGTTTCTTCATATTTCTTCTCCAATTCATCTTTCTTATCAACGATGGGTTGTATGTCATTTAACTTATAACTATTGCTGATAGCGCTTAAACAGCTAATCCAATAGTCTCCGCCGCCTTCTGAATCAATCTCTTTTTTGCCTGCTTTAAAAGCAGTCACGAAACTCTTTTTATCCTTAGCAGATTTGCCTCTGAACTTAATAATGTCCTTAATAGATAGTCTTTTCATATTAATGTATAGAGTTTATTATTTAGATACAGGCCGCACAGTACTTAACAATTGATGAATGCGTTGATGAAGGATGGCAACACATTTTAGAATCTAAGTTTACTATAGATTCAATAAAATTTACTTATTCACCAAAGTAGAACTGGGAGCAATGCCTTAACTATATTCCATCAATTCCTAATTCTTTAAAAAATGCCTTGAAACATTGTATGTATAACATTTCAACACGGCATTATTCTTTTGTGAAACTAACCTGTTATAAGACCATTGCAGAATATATGTGGATTACATATTGATCAAGGTATTGGTCCATATCATCTTGTTTCTTTTCTTCGTATATTTTCATTGTTAGTAGCTTTAGTGTAAAATGCATAATGAGAAATAATGAATAATTGTTGAGTTCATATATTTTTTTATAAATGATCTGATATTGATGTATATCAAACTAATTTTTTTGAATTTGTTTTATAGTGGATACCCGTTATGAGACCGACATAGTATTGTTCATTTAAGAATGTTAGCAGTTGCCTGCAAATTTTCTTGTCACACGGAAAGATTATCTTCTTCTTGTCATCTAATTCGATATTTAGTTTAAATTTCTTTGCACTTAGCTTTATTTTTTTGGTATCTGCACCGTCAAGGATGTTACTCTTTTGAATAAGAGAAATCTGTTTTCTAATAGCTGTGTTGGAGTTTTTAAGAAACCAGGCATTGTCGACTATCGATAAGCTAGCATGATTGCAGAATACTTGAACCTCTTCTTCCGTTGCTTCCGCATAGTAATCTGCAAGGCTGAATATTTTGTTTGCATTAACGTAAGATGAGAAAAGAAACTTTCCGTCCATGTATACTGCCGCAATTTTATCATCTACAACAAAGGCCTCTTTCTTCAAGGTTTCGTACGTTTGGTTGTTGTAAAAAAGTAGTTGTTTATTTCCCAGCAGTTTTCGCTTATCAAAATTCTGAAAATAGTATTCGTTATTTTCATACCAGAATAATGTTTTGATGTATTCAATAGATAAATTTAGGATAGGGATTCCTATTGAATTATTTTCAACATCTTTTAAATTGTCTGTTAGTTTCAATGGTACATATAGTATCTCATCATCATCTACTTTATAATTTCCATCAAAAATTATCTCTTCCCGACCTGAGTAAAGTTTTTTTCCGTTATCGACAAATAGTTTTCGAATATCTGCTGAAGTTTTTTGCAGGAGACTGATTTTTCTGACATCTTCATTATTTAGTATCGCAAAGAAGTTATCGGGCATATCCTAATCATTTTTCTTTTTAGTAACATTGACAATCATAAAATCTGTCAACGAAATATATTCGGTTAGCTGGGTTTTATTTATAAGATTGCTTTGAGACAGCACCAAATAAGTAACTTCTCTAGTAGTTTGAACTTCATAGTTCTTGTAGCCCAGGAAGAAGCGCAGTATTAAATTGAAATGACTGACTTTATGGCTTATCACACAGTGAACTATTACAACGAAGAAAAAGCATAATAAAAAAGTTAAGTCACTTAAATCTGCAAATTTAAGTTTGGCAAATGGAAGTACGATACTGAAAAGTATTGTTAGAAAATTGGAATCAACTGGTTTGATCGATTTGACATCAATTCTTCCTATAGGCAGATTGGTAATAGCTTTAGCCATCAAAATTTTGGCGATAGCAACAGAAAACATGAATAGAATCAGGAGGTAATGAATGGAAACTATAATTTTTATTCCTTGTAAAAAATCGGAGAAGTTGCTTAACCGAATATAAAAGGAAAGACCGGGAAATAGTTTGAATATATTAACTACGTATAAGCTTACTAGAATTGGTGATAACCCAATTAATGGGAATAAAACCTTGATGAAAGATGAAAACATTTGTCAGGATAATTATATATTATTATATGTGCGAATACAGGTATGAGAATCATATATGAATGTGCTGATACCTGAGATGATAATAGCCAATGATTGTTAGTACTCGTGTCTTTAATGGCGATCTTACACTTAATTTTTGCAGTTGGACAATAATTTTATTTTAAGCTGTTATCTATTATTATATCGATAGTGCTTCTATGTTTATTACACAATTAGAACAGAAATGGTACTATTAGGATCAGTTTGATATATAATTTACTATCATGTTAATTCGCCTTCGTTGTTAAATATCAAGATTTGTCTATTAACTTTATTGCATTTACGTTGTCGATATAGAAAATTCTTTCGTGAACGCTGTAATGACTATAACACTGGTTAATGCAGATAGCTGGATATTCGGTCATAATTAATGATTTTTGTTTACTCAGTAAAAATGGAGTTTTTAGAATTGAAAAGTTTACGGGAACCCGTAATTTCCGTCATGGGACAATGTAATGCCTGGACAATAGTATGGGTACAGTTGATAGTTCAAATGGAGATAAAAGGCACTTTTAAGGCAGAAAAGTATAAAATACCAGAAATGAAAAAGCCTCAAAACCTTTACTACTAAAGATTCTAAGGCTAGTCGGGATGACAAGATTCGAACTTGCGGCCTCTTCGTCCCGAACGAAGCGCGCTACCGGGCTGCGCTACATCCCGTTTTTTCCAATAACTAAAATAAATACGAATTTCTCAAATCACCAAGTTTTTGATAGATAAATTCTTAGCGCCGGGCGGTCCGGCGACAGCCCATACCGTCGGATATCAGCGCTATCATGGACTTTTTTCCGGGACGACACAGATCAGGCATGCGTTGATAAGATTGCCGGTCATGTGGTAAATACTGCCCCTGTATTGTCACAGAATTCTCCCATATAACAGCCCAGCCTTGCTGCCGTTAAAACCTTGTTAAAGGGCAACAATTCCCGCGTATTATCCGTATTAACTATAAACAACTGTTATGAAAAAGATATCTTTCTCCCGCTTATGGAGGAGGCCATTGTTAGCATACAGTTCTTTATTTTTTGCTGTATGTATGACTGCCTGTAGTGGCGGAGGCTATGGTGGTAATGGTAATCCTGGTGGAGGTAACACTTACACTATCAGTGCATCACTGACCGGAGGGCAGGAAGCACCGTCTAATGCCAGTACCGGCACCGGTACCTTAACTGGTACCTATGATCCTGCTTCTTATAAACTCACTTATACACTTACCTGGAACAAAATTAGCGGAGCACCTAACGGTATGCACTTTCATGGGCCTGCTGCGGTTGGCATGACTGCCCCGGTAGTCGTTAGTATTACGGGCTTTTCCGCCGCTGTAACAGGTTCTGTTTCCGGGTCAGCGGTTATTAGCGCAGGAGAGGCAGGTGACTTGTTATCAGGTAATTGGTATGTAAATATTCATACTACCATGTTCCCAAATGGAGAGATAAGAGGACAGGTTGCAACTACCAAAGTGATCAACAATCCGGGATATACCCCAACCCCCGGATATTAAAGGAAAGGAGATTTTTTACTCTCCGCTAACGGCGTGCTATTTTGTGCTACCTGTTCTGCGGTAAGTCCATACATCGGTGGTGTTTTTACACCCAGCAGGTTGAGGTAAATATACAGTTCACCACGATGGTGAATTTCATGCTCCACCATAGCGCGCATCCATTTCCATATGCACATGTCCACACCACCGGGCGTAGTGCATTTGCGTTGCAGGTCTGTATCGCTCAGCTGCCGGAAGATGTCGAGCGATTGCTGATGTAGTTCGTTGAAGAAGGTAACAACGTTGTCGTATCCATCGGCGAGGTCTTTGCCACAGCCCTGGTAGGCGCTTTTTCTACCGGCGATGGTTTCGGCAAACATATATCTTTCAATGGTGGCGATATGCCTGATCTGGTCGCCGATGCTGTATTTTCCTGGCAGGTACGACCAATCCAGCTGATCAGGCGGAACGACTTTAATCAACCGGAGGGTACGTTCCCGTACCTTATCGTAGTATTCGAGAAAGGGAGGGATGCTAAGAATTTCCATAACTTATTTGTTGGCTTTTATGAGTGTGATTAAAGAGGTAGCCACCTGTGCTTCCTTGTTATTGTTAAGGATAAAAAGATCAGTTTGCACCACGGTGATGGTGGCGCCTCCCTTCCCGCCTTAAAAGCATCTGCTTACCGTGTAATACCATTATTTTAGTAAATTCGTGGCACCGTCACTGCAGTTGTTTTATTTATTCACATAAAAGCATGTGTTCGTAGCGTGTAACCCGTCAGTGATAAGTTAACTTGTGTCGGCATCGTTTACCAATAACAACCCGGTATGAATAACACAAAAGTATTTAAAACTTCCTTCGCCAGCGTTTATCCGTACTATATCCGGAAAGCGGAGAGAAAAGGGCGTACAATGGCCGAAGTAAATGAAATCATTTTCTGGTTGACAGGGTATGATCAACAGAAATTTCAACAACATCTTGACAACAATACTGATTTTGAGACATTTTTCGCCGAAGCCCCGCAGATGAATCCCAATGTGTCAAAAATTACCGGTGTAATCTGTGGGTACAGGGTAGAAGAAATCGAAGATAAGCTGATGCAAAAAATCAGGTATTTAGATAAGCTGGTTGATGAATTGGCAAAAGGAAAAGCTATGGAAAAGATATTAAGAAAGTAGCAAACTACTTTTTAAATAAAAAAGGACTCGCCGCAGCGAGTCCCATTTTTAATTTCTTCCCCGGTGTTACCACACTTTAATATGCTGTTTCCCACCTGTTGTAATTTCAAAAGGTCCTGGTGACGGATTACCCAGGTTTCTCTTCTTACCCAAATAATCCGTATCGATCTGAACAGCAGAACCGTCGGTGTTCTCAAATGGCAGATCCGGAACAATCGCCCGGCCCAACGATGCGCTGGTAACTAGCTTGCGCTTCTGTGCACTCAGCCAGTTTTTATCGAATGCAATATCCAGGTACATGCCATCTTTTTCTGTTCTCAATTCAACTGCCGCATCAAAATCACTTTGCACTACCGCATTTTTTTCTGTGGCCTGCTGCTCTTTATATTTCTTCATTTGTTTCTGGGCATTGGTACCCATTTCACCGAATCGCTGTTGCTGATCAGCTGAGGTAGCCCGTATAGTTCCTTTAGTGTATACGTTCCCGTCAAAGCGTACCGGTAGCAAAGCTTTACTGTATTGACTGGCATCCGCTTTCCGTACAAAGAGGTTATTGATGAATTGTATATCGCCTCCCGGATTATCGTGCAAAGCTGCAACAGAGGTAGAGTGGGGGAGATGGTAGGGCGTTAAACGACCATCATAGTTGATTACATCCATCTTACCGCCAAAAATATTATGTATAAACGCAGCGCCGCTGGAATTCATCAGCAAACTGGTTGCTGACAGCAACACGTTGTTACTCACCAGCATTGGCCCATGATCCACTTCTAAAAAGATGTCGAGGGAGTTATCATGCATCAGGTTGTTTTTTACCTGTACACCCTGCGCCATCCAGTCGAGCCATACGCCCATGTTGGTGCGGTAGATGTGATTGTTTTTGATTTGCACATCCACGGCCCCATGAAACTTTATACCAGCCATTTCCGCACCGCTAAACAACCGGCGGATGTGAATATCATGAATGGTATTGTTTTCAATTACACTAAACGCGCAACCCATGCTGCCCACAATACCGGTTTGCTCGCAGTATGCAATGGTATTGTTGCGTACCAGGTGCCCGCCAATAGTTCCTTTGTTCCAGCCAAAAGCCAGCGCACGGTTAATAGTGCCCACATAGCCTTCTGCCGACTCCGTGTTCTTGTTATCAAATGTATCCCCATATTTTCCCAGGGCAATACCCACGCATTTGGAATATTGAACCGTATTGTTTTCAATGATCCATCCCCGGCTCCAGTTAGTGCCTATCAATCCCGGCTGCTCGGCGGTAGGAGGCGCCCAGTTGGTAGCTGCCTGTTCCAGCGTAAACCCACGAACCGTAATGAAATTCGTAAACAATTTATCAGGATAAAATACGGTGGGCCTTGCATTGATCTCCACCATTTCCTTATTGGGATCGGTATTTTTAAACTGTGCCCAGATGGTAGTGGTAGTGGAATCCACCTCGGCCCACCACAACTGATTTTTTTCATCTGCAGATTTCATCACCTCGTCTTTCTTTGCAGCTTCCATCAGCCAGTCACCGTTGAGATATACGGCGCCGCGAAGGTATTTCCGATCCTTGGTTGCAGGGTAAAACCAATCCCCTTTTATCTGTTCATGATAGGGGTTGAAGTTTCCGAAGAAGTTGTTGGGAACTTTTGCTACCCAGGTATCATTATCCAGTTTTTGCCAGCCACGCAGCACTTCAGATCCTTTTATCGACACCTTTTCTCCCTTGGCTGCCTGGTAAGTAATACGTTCTTTATCGGAATTGCCACCGCGGGGTGGAACAACCGATTCACGATAAACACCGGCATGTACAGTAATCACATCACCCGGTAATGCCTTGTTAGCCGCTGCCATGATGGTTCTGAACGGTTTGGATGCAGTACCGTCGTTGGCATCGTTTCCATTAACAGATACATGGTATTCTTTTCCTCTTAAGGCAGGTACTGCCGCTGATTTTTTTTGCGCAAAAATGCCGCTGCTTATGAGGGTAATAATAAAGAGAAAGAAACACTTCATAATGCTATTAAATAAAATCGAATGAACATAATATAGTTACCACAACCAGGCATCACTGATACCGCTTTTTCAGCAGTTGCATCATATATACATTGATATCCCACTGGTTGCTGATAGGTTTGCCATTATCAGGCAGATGTACCATATAAGGATAAGGCCCAAACTCCGGTGTAATAGTCATGTTTTCGTTTCGTGCTACTATTTTATCCCACCAGGCAATATGTGCATCCACCGCCTGCTGCCATTCAGCCACACGTGGATCAGGTACTTGCGGACCTTCCGGGTAGCCTACCCTGGCATGAATGTGCGCTGCCCGTTCAATAGCCAGCTGCATCGCTTCGGATTGGTCTTCTAAAAAAGATTCACCTACGCAAACCCAATGAGAAGCATCGAGCGTAATTTGTAATGCAGGAATTTTCTGAAGATATTCTTTGGCCACATGCGCTGCAAATAAACACTTATGCCGGTGTGTTTCATGCATCACGGGTACGCCCGAAGCGGCGGTGAACGCCAACGCCGCCTTCACCAGCGAATGATTTTGTTCGAAGCTGAAAATATCCCTGCCCGTTTGTGAATCAATTTTCACACAAGGCCAGGCTTTTAGTTTTTCCAGCCACGCGCTGTACACATCAAAATGCTTGGAGAAATCAGGCGTGACGCTGTCGTAGAACTGGGCAATCACCTTTAACCTGTATCGTTCTGCTGTATTCCAGATTTCATGAAGTTCCTTTTCGGTTGTGTCATTGACGATACCTACTTCAAAACCGTCGTACCCTTCGCCACTTACCCGCGCACAAAAGCTTTCCCAGCTCAACTGGTCGCTTCCCCAACGCGGACAATAAAAACTAACTGCCATAGATTATAAATTTGTTTTGATTTGTAACACCTCCGGGCGAAGATACGGCTGGTTGGCCTCCTTTATCCCTTTCCAACTGTAAGGATCTTCACCTGCTATCATCACAATGTCTCTGAGGTCTTCAGTGGCAGGTAACTTTCCATCCTGGTCCCATGGAAGCATCGACTCCGCACTCATATAATGGTTCACCAACGCCGTGCGGAAACAGTCGGTTGTTTTATTCCGGCGGGAGCTGTGTAAGGTATAGCCGTTAAAAAATACCACCGAACCTTTCTTTATTTCCACCGGTATCATCTCTTCTTTACACCCGGATGTATCAATGGTATCCACATCCGCATATTCGTTGTTGTCATTTTTTATCCTGGGCATCATGTAGCCCGGCCGGCCGGGAATGATCCACAAACAGCCATTGTCAATAGTGGCATCGTCAATAGCAATCCATACGCCAATCAGCGACTGATCTCTGGTTGGAATATAAAACTCATCCTGGTGCCAGGCCTGACCAGCCTTACCCGGACCTTTTACAAACAGCATCGACTGCATACACTTTATGTTCGGGCTGACTGTATGGGTAAGCACCTCCACAATTTTTGGATGGAATAAATACTGGTGAACTACTGCTGAAATTTTATGCGGGAAATGAATGGCTACATATTTCTTCAGCACATCCGCATCACTTTCGTTGGCATCTACCGGCAACAAGCCATCCACATGCCCTCTCTGGCCACGGAAAATAGCAGCAGTTTCTTTTTTCAGTTCATCAATTTCATGAATATTTAATAACTGCGGCGCCACCAGGTAACCATATGCTTTATAGAAAGCGATATTTTCCGGGGTAATGCCTTCCGGCTTCACATAAGCTTGTTCTTTAATCATGAGTAATTGTTTGAGCAGTGAATATGAAATCAATTTCTTCCAAAGACTTTCTAAGGTCTTTATCTCAGTATAAAGGTCCTTGGCTGATTAGCGCCAATGTCAAATGCAAAGGAGTTGTTAGCAATGACAATCCCGTTTTTATCCATTTGTTCTCCCCGCAGGTTACACAGGTAGGCCTTTTTAAACGAAGCGTTTTTTGGAAGTGTTACTTTACATTTCCCTGAACGACCTGCTTCCTCCCAGAAACGAACCGTCGCTTCCGCTCCTTTTTTGTTGAATGAAGTAACTAAAATACCCTTACGGTCAAGTGTAACCCCGCTTTGCATGTTAGGTAGTTCGCCACTGGTTTCATAATTATGTGCAAACGACAATCCTGTTGGTGCATAAAAGGCTGCGCTCAACGGTGTACGTGTTTCTTCCGCAGGCGTGATGAAGGAAGATTCCGCATCATAGTTTTTATAACTCCAGATATAAAATTTAGCCGCATGTGATCCCTCTACCCATTCGGTAAAATTTGTACCCCAAACATTGTTATATAAGTTAGAGAACACGGTGCCCGTAGAAAGCGTTCTGGTTTTAGAATAAACACCTATCCCCGGCTGGTCGATACTTACGCCTGGTGTATGTGGACAGTTTAAGCCGATACCACCGGTCTTATCATACATTGCCATGGCGGTATTGAGAAAATAGAAGTCGTGGTTGGTGTTGTTTACGAGGTCTTTTTGAGGGTCCACTATACCCCCGGTGCGTAACAACCGGTATTCCGGTTGGTTTAAAGCAAACGGAAAAGCTATCCAGCCGGCTTCAGGGTTGGCAACAGGTTTCTTGCCGTCCAGGCCAACCGTAATTTCTATGTAAGGCTGATTTTCGTAAAGTGTATAACTAACCATGTACCGCTGCGCACTGCTGTCGTTTAGCTGGCACATGGCGGTGGCGCGTATCATACTTTTATTGTTGAGCCATGTTATTCTATCGCATTTCCCGGTAAATCGAATGCGTTGTTGATTGGGTAACTGGTCTTTTAATCTAATGAACTCCTGGCCGGCCCAGTCTTCATTTCCGGGCTTTATATAATTTTTGTTATACAACGTTATATCTTCCTGTCCCAGTTGTTCATAAACATATTCGCCGAAGGCATATTTGCTATGAGCATCCACCAGTTCCCGGTTGTTTTGCTTGTCGATAACCGACTGCAATGTTCCCGTAGAGGCGTTTATGGTTAGTTTAAAATATTTGTTCTCAACTACCTTGTTCTGCTCATCCGCTGAAAGGGTGGAAGAAATGTCGCTGTTCCCGTCGGTAACAACAAAGGTCTTATATCCGCCGGCAGGAATATCTGTCGCGTCAAAGGTAAGCAGGTTATGATCCTGGTGTACCGGGATGATCTTTCCTGTTTCGATATCCTTTAATGCGGTAATTGGCGGTACAGGATGCGATGGGTTTTCATAATAGCTTTGGAACAAGGTTACACGTCCGCTTCTTGCCCATGGCAGTGAGTTGTACACTGTAACATGTGGCGACTTATCCTGCACAGATTTCACCAGTTCAAAAAGGAGATTACGTTTTAATGGCCATATGGTTTTCTCGGCTACTTTTGTATAGGCTGATTTTTCCTCCCATGATTTTTCCAGGAAGTAATAATTGCCGGCGGCTTTATTAATTTTAAATTCATCGTCATATTTCCAGAACAGCTGATGCCCGTGTGAAATGGCTCCGCCAAATGTATGTTCATCAAACAATAGCATATTTTCTGCCGCCTTATCTATGTACCGGTCTATGGAAACATCTTTACCTTTCCATAAATTCATTTCGGTATTTAGTTGCTCTGCTACATAGGTTTCACGTTGGAAAACTTTATTTGTTTTCACTTCTTCCGGCATAGACATAAAGCCATGAATCCAGGTATCCGGCATATCGCCTTTTATAACCGGTAATGTTGGATTTTCCTTCATCAGCAGATCATAAAAATCCGAAATCCTTCCGATGTGTATACGCACATTGGGCATTTTCTCTTTTGCTTCTTTTATTAAAGCGGCTACGTCTTTTGGATCGGGCGCGCCTGTGTTTTCGTGCGTATGAATCATCGCCAGCCAGGTTTTGTGTGGCCAGTCTTTAGGAGGTAAAATGCCGGAACCATAATACTTTGCCCAATAAAAGGTGAGCAGCTTTGAGCCATCAGGCCCTTGCCACCAGAATAAAGTAGGTACATCGGGTGAAGCTGAACCGGGATTACAACCAATATGCAGGATGTCTACCCCCGCGTTTTTTAACAAAGTTGGAATGACCCAGGAATGTTCAGGTACATCGGTGAACTTGGCATCACGGGCCGGTTTTAACCCGAACCTGCGGTTGATATTGTCCGCAAATGACAATCCCCGGGTCAGGTTTTCCATATCGCTTGACTCGGTTTCCACCGTAAATGGCAGCGCATGCGGGATGATGCGTTTTTCTTTAATGGCTTTCTCCAGCCACACTTTATTCTGAGGAGTACAATTGTCAAGCATGTATTGTAAAGGCCAGGCGGGAATGGTCCATACAAATTGCTCACTCTTTGGCAGTGACGCAGTTTGGTCAATAAAACTCAGCGTTTTTTCCAGCATGGGACCTGAGTATTTCTGAAGTACTGCCTCCGCCCAATCGGTATAACCTATATCAACGTGCATCTTAAAGGCTACCACAATGTCTGTAACGGTGTTATTTGCGGTACCTTTTCCGGCATCAACAGCAGCAATCTGCGCTTTTAACATAACAGGGAAAGCTAACAGTGGTATCAGTTTGAGTATTTTCATAACGTGACCTGACTTTATTTTAATTCAGCAATAAATAGTGATTCAATGTCTTCCAGGGATTTTCCTTTGGTCTCTTTTACTTTCAGCAGCATATACACAAAAGCTACCGCACAAAATGCCGCATACACGAACATAGTACTGGCTGTTCCCATTTGTTTGGTCATCACCGGGAAAGTAAGTGTTACTGCAAAATCTGCCAGCCATAAAGCCAGTGTAGCGATGGACAAGGCAATACTTCGTACCCTGTTGGGGAATATTTCGGAGAGATATACCCACACCACTGCCCCCAGGGTACAACCAAAGGCAGATACATAAAGTAACATGAAAATGAGTACGATGTAGTTATCAAAATACTTGTAATGGAAACAAAGTCCGACAGACACCAGCGAAATACCCATCAACACACAACCAGTCAGCAATAATTTCTTTCTCCCGAGTTTATCTACCAGTAAAATAGCGCCGAAAGTAGCGATTACGTTTACGGCGCCAATACCAATGGTTTGTAACAGGGAAGAAGCACTATCGAGGCCTGTTTCTTTAAAAATTACCGGGGCATAATATAGAATGGAATTGATACCGGTTACCTGTTGAAATATGGCCACCATCATTCCTATCACCAATACCGGTAGATATGTTTTACTAAACAGTTGCTTTATAGACACCTTGTGCTCATGATGAAAGCTTTCTTCAATTTCGCTGATGGCTTTTTCCACTGCTACACCATCGGAGATTTTTTTCAATATTTTTTCCGCTTCGTTCTTTCTTCCCTTCATAATAAGCCAGCGGGGTGTTTCAGGCACGGCCAGCAGCAATAGTAAGAATACCAGCGAGGGAGCTGCCTGCGAGGCAAACATCCATCGCCAGTTATTAGCACCCAACCCATCAAACAGGTAGTTGGAAAAATAAGCCAGCAGGATGCCCATTACAATCGCCATCTGGTAAAATGATACCAGGCGGCCTCTCCATTTGGAAGGGGCTATTTCAGCAATGTACATCGGCGATACCATGGCGGCTGCACCCACTCCCAGGCCGCCTATCAAACGAAAGGTAATGAACAGGTATAACTGGTCCGACAAGCCGGCGCCAATACCTGAAACGGCAAACAGTACCGCACAAATCATCAGACTGATACGCCGGCCATACCTGTCGGCCATAACACCGGCCAACATAGCGCCTAAGGCGCAACCAATCAGGATGGAACTCACTGACCAGCCCAGCATGTATTCGTTGAGCTGGAAGTAGCTACTGATGTAAGGAATGGTCCCCGAAATAATGGCCGTGTCAAAGCCAAACAACAATCCTCCCAGCGCAGCAACAAAGCTTACCAGGGAGATAAAAGGTTTATCTATGCCTGGTGTACTGCCGTATTCCATGGTGGCCGATGGCCGGGGATGATCAGATAGCATGAAGCGTTGGATTTTGTTTTCCGAAGTTAAGTATGTTCATACAAACTCTCTTCTATTTTTTTATTCAAAAAATAAACTATATTAATGTATTGGATAGGTAAAAGCTGATTTTTTAGGCGAAAAATGTTTACTTTTGGTATTATCAACCGGGATTATGAAGCCATTTATTCAACGCCTGCCGCTTGACGAAGCCAGTTCTTTTGTAGCAAGGACCTACCGCACTCCCGATTTTGAAGTGGGCTGGCATCAGCATGTAGAATATGAGCTGATCTTATTTACGGAAGGATCAGGGATCAGCTTTATCGGCAATCATGTAGGTGAATTTGAAACAGGAGATATCTATTTCCTGGGATCCAACCTGCCACATACCTTTCAGAAAACCGGTGAACAGGTGGCCAGCGCGGTGGTAGTTCAATTCCGGGAGGACTTCTGGGGCGCCGGTTTTATTCATATCCCGGAAAACCGGGCGCTTAAAACGCTGCTGGAAACATCGGTGCTTGGGTTGAAAATACAAGGCAGCTGCAGGCAACAGCTGGCAGGCCTCATCAACGAATTGCAATACAGCAGCGGAACCCGGCGTATCCTGCTGTTACTGGACATCCTGTTTACTATTGCCGCTGCAAAAGAGTTCCACACCGTTTCCACGCAGCAGGCCAACGCATTTAATCAAAAGGATATGGCGTTGATCGATAAAATCTTCCAGTTCACCATTACATCCTTCCGGGATCAGATTACGCTGGCCGATGTAGCCAAAATTGCCTGTGTAAGCGTGCCGGCCTTTTGCGCTAATTTTAAACGCAGCACGCAAAAAACCTATATCGATTTTTTAAATGAAGTGCGTATTGAATATGCCTGTAGCCTCTTAATAGACACAAATAAACCCATCTCGGATATTTGCTACGAGAGCGGTTATAATACACACGCCAACTTTCATAAACAATTTTTGAAAGTAAAAAATATTACGCCACTGCAGTATCGAAAATCGTTTGCGCCTGATAACATCAGCAAAGGAGCTAATATTGGGATTGCCTCCTGACACATTAAACGGCGTGAATAATTCCAACTGTTAACAGGCCCTGCAAAAGTGTTAATGAGTGTTAATAATCTTTTGACTGGTACCGGGCATCACTTACATTTGCTGCATGGATCATATCATCAGGCGCATATGGTGGATTGTAATACCAACGGCATTGGCTGTACTGGCATTTCAGCTGTATTGGTTGCGCACTTCCTATCTCAGCCAGGAAGTGAGTTTCCGCCAAATAGCAACAGATGCCCTGCAGAGAGCCCATGATGCAACATTGGTGACATCCATGAAAGACCTTGGTTCGGAAAGAAAACATGACACCACAGGAAAAATCCAGATAAAAAGCAGCGTAAGCATTGCCGGAGGGGACAGGGCTTTACTTGACTCATTAATGAAAATGCAGGGTGGTAAAACCCCGCCTGGCATTAAGATCATTTCAAAGGTTGTTGATAGAAGCGCCTTTAAGGGAGGTGATACCCTGATAGAAAGAGAAATTAAAGCGGAGGAGAGTGGCCTGGACCTGACAAAACTGATGGCCAATATATTTTCAATGTCTAACCTGGTAGAAATAGATACCGCAAAGCTGGCCGTTAACTATGAAAATGAACTGAAGAACAGACAGATCACACTGCCGTTTACGATATCTTTATCATCGCCCGGCAGCCGGTGGGAAAATGTTCCAGGAGTAGTCACGTTACCTATAGTAAAACAGAATAAACCCGCACTGCTCGTAGTGCGGTTTGATGGTATCAATAACCTCTTGCTGCTTAAAATCCTCTGGCCTATTATGCTCTCCTTTTTCCTCGTATTGCTCATCATCGGCTGTATCTGGATACTATGGCGGATTATAGTGAGACAGAAGCGACTGGAAGTAATGAAAAATGATTTTATCAGCAATATTACCCATGAACTGAAAACACCGGTAGCCATTCTGAGCACCACCAACGAAGCGTTACTGTCTTTCGGCGGCATGAATGACCGGGAAAAAACCGAACGCTATCTTCGTCTCGGGCAAGACGAGATCCGCAAGCTCCAGGAACTGGTAGACAATATCATGGCGCTTACCCGGCTGGAACATGGGGATGATGAACTATCCGGTGCCGGGGAAATGGTATCCCTCACCGCCTTGTTGAAATCCGTTACACAGCGGTTTTTAGGCCTGCCTGGGGTAGATGTTGCGCTGGATATCCAGGTTGCCAACGACCAGTTGCATACCTATCCGGCAGCTTTGAAAACAATTTTTTCCAACCTGCTGGATAATGCCATCAAGTATACTGTTACTGTTGAAAAAAGAATCACCTTCCAGGTGAGGGAAAATGACCAGCATTACATCTTCTTCATAGAAGATCAGGGAATGGGAATTGATAAACAACACCTGCCCTTTATCTTTGATAAATTTTATCGCGTACCCCATGGAGATATTCATGAAGTGAAAGGACATGGACTAGGCCTCAGCCACGTAAAGCACCTGGTGGAACGTTTGAATGGCGCCATCAGCGTGGAAAGCACACCGGGAAAAGGAACTGTTTTTACCATACAATTAAAGAAATTATGAGTCAGCCGATACGGTTGTTGTTGGTAGAAGATGAGGAAATACTCGCCGGCGTAGTAGCAGAAACGCTGGAAATGAAGGGCTTTGAAGTCGTTAAAGCTTTTAACGGCGTACAAGGGCTGGAGCTGTACCGCAGCTTCCATCCGGATGTATGCGTGATAGATGTAATGATGCCAAAAAAAGACGGGATTACGCTGGTACAGGAAATCAGGCTAACCGATAACAAAACACCACTTATATTTCTCACTGCTAAAGGAGAAATACAGGATGTGCTGAAAGGCTTCCGTGCAGGCGCCGATGACTATATAAAGAAACCATTCAGTATGGAGGAATTGATAGTCCGTATACACGCCCTGCTGAAACGAACCATGACGACGCAGGAGCCGGCGCCGGTTGCTGGTCACCTTCGCCTCGGAGAATACGTGTTTGATCACAACCGCCTCGAATTGCATCACGGAAGTGGCGTGCAGCGCCTATCCCAGCGGGAAGCCGATATCCTGAAAATGTTGGCAGACAACCTGAATAACATCACCGCCCGGAAGGATATGCTGCTGGACCTATGGGGCGACGATAGTTTTTTTAACGCCCGTAATATGGACGTGTATATTACCCGGCTGCGTAAATACCTGCGTTTCGATAATAATATCCAGATCATCAACGTCCGCGCCCGCGGATATAAACTCGTTGTATAAACGAAAAATTTTAACACTCATTAAGACTATATACATACCCATTAACCCATTACTGAAATACGCGGCCATAGCTTTGCAACAGATTAATGCAAATGACTATGACAAGGGCGCTGGCCATTATAGTATACTTATTTTTTCTGCTGCCGGAGATGGCAATGGCGCAGGAATCATTTCAAACTTTCATCCGCGATTCCGTCAGCGGCCGGCCGCTGCAGGGAGCTGCGCTTAGTCTCCACATCGCAGGAGATACCACCCCGGTGCGATCCGGTATCACAGATCAGCAGGGAAAAGTTGCTTTTACCAACATTCCAAAAGGCAAATACGATCTGCTCATACACTGTCTGGGTTACAAGGATCAAAAACATACTGTAACGGTACCAGGCACATGGCCCCACAATATTGCCCTTTCCCCAGGTATAACATTGAAAGAAGTAACTATTGCGCAAGATGTTCCTGCGGTGCGCATGAAGGGCGATACCCTCGAGTACAATGCCGACAAGTTTAAAACGAAAGAAAATGCAGTAGTGGAAGACCTGTTGCGCAAGCTACCTGGTGTGAAAGTGGAGCGCGACGGTTCCGTTAAAGCCCAGGGAGAAACAGTACAGCGTGTCCTGGTAGATGGTAAAGAGTTTTTTGGCAGCGATCCCACCATCGCCACCCGCAATCTTCCTGCTGATATGATCGACAAGGTACAGGTGTTGGACAAGAAAAGTGAAATGTCTGAATTCACCGGTGTAGCAGACGGTCAGCAGGTGAAAACAATCAACCTGGTAACCAAAAAGAACAAGAAGCGCGGGTTCTTCGGTAATGCCAGCGCCGGTGCCGGAACGGATAACCGCTACGAGGGAGGTATTAACGCCAACAGCTTTACCGGCGATATGCAGTTCTCCGGGTTGCTGAAAGGCAATAACGTGAACAAGTCAGGCTTCAGCGCATCAGAGCTGCTAAAACTGGTGATGAGCGACAATAACATGCTGAGGAACCTTCCGCCGGCTGCCATGTCCGAACTGACACGCATGAAAGGCGTAAGAATTGAAGGTAATTCAAGTGCTATTGCTGAATTGGCCCGGCCGGTTGGCCTTACAGACACTAAGTTTGGTGGCGTCAATTTTAATAATGACTGGGATCATTTCAAACTGCGCAGCAGCTACTTCTTCAATAATAATAACACCCGCAATACCTACGACTACGCCAGGCAATACCGTTTGCAGGACACATCCTATAATTATCTCCAGGCAGGTAATACTGCCGGTGATAACAGCAACCAGCGCATAGATATGAGCGGGGATATTAAATTCAACGAGCGCACTTCTCTGAAAATATCTCCTCATATGGATATTAACAATAGCAATAGCCGTGAAGAACGTAATTATCAATCTTTCACCGCCGATGGGGTAAAGCTGCTGAATGAAGGAACCCAGATAACCCAGGGCAATAATAAACAGCAACTGCTCACCACCGATATATTCCTCCGGCACCGGCTGGCCAAACCAGGGCGTACGCTGGTACTGAATGTGAAGCCGGAGTATTATCACAATAATGGAGAAACAAACAACAAGGCGACCAGCAAGTTTTATAATCTGCCCGAAGGGCAAAAAACGGATATCACAGATCAACAACGAACAGATAAATCAGATGTATACAGCGTGAACACTAACGTCGTATATACGGAGCCGTTATCGAGCGCGCTCAGCTTACAGGCGGGACAAATGTTCTATTACAGCCAGGGAAAGTATAACAGGCTGGTACGTAATCGTGATGCAACAGGACATTATACCGAACCTGATGCGCTGTTGAGCGATATCTATGACGCCCATACCTGGCAGTATACCGGTAAATTATTATTGGCAGGTAATCATAAGCGACTGTTATATACCGTGGGAGCAGGATGGCAACAAAACAGCATCGGGGGCAGCTCTGCTATAAAAGGTTACCAGGTAAATGGCAGCTATCACGCACTGTTACCGGAGTTGTACGCAGAATGGAAGCAAAATAAAACCTCGAAGTTCATGCTCCGGTACAACACGGAAGCTGGCGCTCCATCAGTAGGAAACCTGCAGCCGCTGACAGATAACAGCGATCCGCTTTATATAAGACAGGGAAATCCGTTGCTGCAACAGAAGAGAAGCCAGCGGGTGAGTTTTTCCTATAACACCTTCAAACAGGCAGGCGATCGCAGCTTGTATGTTAAAGCCGATTTTGCCTATAACAACAGGGATATCACAGACAGCAGCAGCATAGATAAATCCAGTGGTAAAACCTGGATCATACCGGTGAATGTAGCAGGGAATTTTAACGGATCGCTGTCTGTCGGAAAAAGCATCGGCATCGGCCACAATGGTTCTTCCTTTACAGCAGGTATCAGTACAGGTTACACGCGCCGTATCACGTTTACGAATGGCCTGCCTAACATCAACCGGACCTTGTCTGTTACGCCAGACATGGATTTTAATTACTACCTGGGGAACAATGTGAATATATCAGCGCATGGCAACGCCGCCTGGAATATGCGGCGCTTTTCCGGTACCCCGCTATTGCCGGATAAAAACTGGCTCCTGATGTATGGGATAGGCACCATGATCACGCTGCCCTGGAATGCTTCACTGGAGGCCGGAACAGATGGCTTCACTTCACTGGGCGCCGCCTCGGGGTATAACAATACCATCCTGCTGGTGAATGCTTCGGTGACGAAGGAAATCGGTAAGTCTTTTTCCCTCCGTGCGGAAGGCCGCGATCTGCTGAACAGGAATGCCAGTATCAATCGCCTTAACGGTGACGGCTATATTGAAGACCGGAAAAATAATGCGTTGGGAAGATATTTCCTGCTCACCGGAATTTACAAATTCAGACATTTTCCTAAATCAAAACATAAATAATACATATGAAAAAGATGATGTTCCTGCTGGCAGCTGCCGGCATCACCACCGCTACCTGCATGGCGCAGGATAAAAGTCAGGGTAAAATTGACTATGAAGTAACCCTGAACCTTCGTGCTTCGTTGAAACCCGATCAGCAACAGTTTAAGGATATGGTTCCGGAGAAATCAGTAAACAATGAAGTGCTGTATTTTAACGGTAGCAAAGCACGGTTATCCCGTAAAGATCCGGATGAAATGACCACTGACGAAGGCGCAAAAGTAAAAATAGTCACCAACGACAACCAGGTAGCCCTTTACACGGATGGCGCCACGGGGAAGTCATGGTCACTGATAGACGAAGACGGTAAAAAAAAATTAGTATCAACTGAAGAAAGGGCAAAGGAAAAAATGAACGAAAAAGCGGGAAAGTCCGACATTAAGGACGGTACCAGGACGAAGGAAATACTTGGGTTCACCTGCCGGGAGAAGATATTAAAAAACAAGGAAATGGGTGAGACGATAATATGGGTTACTGATGCTGTTCCTTTTAGCGGCGGACCAATGGGGTTTTCAGTGGGCAAGGGGCTTATACTCGGTGTAGAGAGCAAACAGGTGAATGCCATCGCTACAGCTATTAACTATTCTCCTGTGAGTGTCAGCGAAGTAAGCATCCCGGCTGATGTTCCGGTAATCAGTGCGAAGAAATAATTTAACGGTGACTGTATGCCGGGAAAGCCTGTTTCGGACGGGGCTTTCCCGGCGTCTCCCGGTTACTACTGCCTTCCGGCGCAAAATGATATTTTTATCGTTTTCCTTTATGCTATTTTGAATGATATTTGACCATTTGCAAAAAAGTATTTACATTACCACTAGATATTAAAATTTTAGCCAGCCGTTTTCCTTATACCAAGATCAGTTTTGCCGTAAAAGATCCACGCATGCCTGTAAAGATTGATGTTAGTTTTGATGAAGCTGCTTTATGGAAGCGATTTAAAGCTGGTGACAAAGCTGCTTTTACACTGATTTACCGCAATTACACGGTATACCTCTTCCAGTATGGCTTCAGATTTTGTTCCGACCACGAGAAGCTAAAAGACATGGTCCATGATCTCTTTATTGAACTATGGAATAGCCGGGATACCATCAGCGACAATGTAGCCATACGTTTTTATCTATGCCGCAGCCTTAAATATAAACTGATCAGGGCCAATTACCAGTACCGCGCCGCCACCGGTCAACAGGATAAATACTTCCATAATAATAATAGCCAGGTGGAGTCTACTGTAGAAGAACGGATCATAGATTCGGAGATCAGCGACTCCCGCAGCATATTACTCCACAATGCCATCAAAAAATTATCCAGGCGCCAGCAGGAAATCATTACGTTGCGCTTCTATATGGGCTTTACCAACGCCCAGATCGCGGAAATGATGCATATGAAGTACCAGTCTGTCAGTAACCTCCTTTACAGTGCCCTCGGACGAATAAAGGATACCCTCGAAACAACACCGTTTGCCCGGCGCCTGCTGGAAACATTTTACTTTTTTTTCTGATTACCGCCCCCAAAAAAGCAAAATTTCAACCTCTTTTTTCTTGGATACCAGCGCGTTACAGCCAATGTTAAAATTTTTTTAATTTTTTTGAGTATAAAACAAAAGACTTTGTCATTTACTATAAAAGGGCAGTCGATTGTCATTTAAAAAATTCCTGCATGAAGCATTTTGGAGAGGATACCTGGGAGTTTATCAGGGATGACCGCTTTATTCAATGGGTACTATTTCCTGATGCGACCACTACGGCCTGGTGGGAGCAATGGATGGCTGATCATCCTGCACAGGTGCCTGTGATGCAAAAGGCCAGGAATATGGTGCTGGCATTGGGCAAAGCTCCCCAGCCCGCCGTTGATGAAACGCTGCTGGAAGAAGTGTATGCTGCATTGGATCAGCATTTACTCGAAGATCGTGCGGTTGCAACATCCAACACTACGCCGGTGAAACGTATGACGCGTTACTGGTGGTGGGCGGCAGCAGCCGTAGTAGCAGGAGTGATCGTGCTGGCAGCCGTCTACATGGAAAAAAAGAGCAACACACTGGTAGCCAGTACGCTGGATAGTCATATGGAGAACCAGCAACTGGTACGTGTAAACACCACAAATGACAACCAGGTAGCCTGGTTAACAGATGGCTCCTCCGTTGTACTGAAGGCCGGGGCATCTATTAAGCACGATATTTTTTTACAGCAGGCCCAAAGAGAGGTATACCTGAATGGAGAAGCTTTTTTTGATATCGCCAAAGATGCCAACAGACCGTTTTTTGTATACACGCAAAAAGTAGGAATCAAAGTATTAGGTACCAGTTTTAATGTATCAGAAAAGAATGGAAACCTGGTTGTTGCTGTAAAAACCGGGAAGATTGCAGTTTATAACCTGGCCGACAAACAACCGCATAACTATGTGGTAACACCTCATCATCAGCTCCGGTTTAACGCCAGCACCTCAGTCTTCGCCGCTGATTCGCTGAACGATCAGGAACTGGCGGAAATACAGCCCACCGCTAAAATACAGCCCTTTGTATTTGAGAATACACCGGCAACAAAAATATTCGCTGCACTCGCAGCTGCCTATAGCATCAGGATTAATGTCAGTGAAGAAGTGTTTGGAAAATGCATGATCACCACTACGATCAACAATGAAACGTTTGAAAATAAACTGAAGATAATTTGCGCGGCTATTAATGCCAGTTATACGATCAGTGGGGGCCAGGTATACATTACCGGGAAACCCTGTAGTTAAAAAGATTGTTCACTTGTTAAAAGGATTGTTCACTTGTTATTCCACTAAAATGTTACCTATGTTTACTTGATATTATCAACCAAAAAAAGTGGCGATGCGCTAACACCGCCACCCTGTAAATTTTTCCTGTAAGGTCTGGACAACTGTAACAGGAAATGAATTGTCGTACTAATCTTTATTAATCACAACAAAACAATTGAAGTTATGCACAAATTTGCAAACTCCAACAGGACTGTCATATTTTTTATGAGGGTTGCACTACTACAAATAGGTCTTTTGTTTTGCCTGATCACCTGCACATTCGCTAAAAATGCACATGCACAGGAAGTTTTAAGCAAAAAGGTGTCATTAAACATGCCACCCAGTGACCTGCGCAGTATACTTAAAACGATCACCGAAAAGACAGCGGTGAATTTTACCTATAACAACAGCACCCTGCCAGCCAGACAGCGTATTGCGGTGACCGCACACGAAGAACAGCTGGGTGATGTTTTACTGCGCCTCCTCAATCCCCTGCATATCACTTTTGAAGTGATCAATGAGCAGATTGTTTTGAAGAAAGACAAAAACAACGAGGCGGCTATGGATATTGACGCCCTGAACGTATTTTACCAAAAGGTCAGCGGTGTCGTAAAATCCAATGACGGCCAGGCTTTGCCAGGTGTAAATGTGATGGTGGCCGGTACCAGCAGGGGGACTGTAACAAACATCGACGGACATTTTGAACTTGATGCAAAAGAAGGCGATGTACTGATCTTTTCTTCTATCGGTTTTGCCCAGCAAAGGGTGACCGTTGGCACTAACAGCGTACTAAATATAGTGATGGCGGCTTCCGCAACTTCCCTCGATGCAGTGGCTATCACAGCCCTCGGTATCAAAAGAAATGTAAGAACATTAGGTTATTCGCAGGAAGAAGTGAAAGGGGGAGAAGTAGCCCGTTCCAATGCACCCAACATCGTGAATGCATTGGCCGGTAAAATGGCCGGTGTAAATGTAACCAGTCCCAATGGTGTGGATGGTGGTACCACCCGCATTGTTATTGGCGGTAATAACACGATCCAGGGCGATAACCAGCCATTGATCATTGTAGATGGTATGCCGATGGCCAACGATCTCGCCCAGCCTTATGATGTGCGGGCCAATCCTACCGGTAGTGCCCTGTACGCAGGCAATAGCGCCAGTGCTGCCAATACCAGCTCTCCTAAAGACTTTGGTAGCCCGATCAACATGATCAACCCGGAAGATATTGAAACCATCAGCGTGCTGAAAGGCCCCACCGCGGCGGCTTTGTATGGTGGTAAAGGTGCTAATGGCGTTATCCTGATCACTACAAAAAAAGGCACCCAACGCAGTGGTTTGGGCGTAGATTATTCTTACGGATATAAAATAATGGACCCATATCGTTTCCTGCAACTGCAGAACGAATATGGCGCCGGCGGCATGGTATCCCTGGATGCGCCGCAGTATTTAACAGATGCCAACGGCAAACCCAAGCTCACCGAAAGCTGGAATGGTATGTACGTAGATCCCAAAACAGGCTCCGGTCCGTTTGGTGTAAATACCTACAACCAGGTGGGATGGCCCGGTTCAGGCGTTTCCTGGGGTCCGAAAATGGATGGTAAAATGATTACCTGGTGGGACGGCACACAACAGGCCGATGTACCTCAACCGGATAACATTAAACTCCTGTTCAGTAATGGGACACAGTCAACTCACAACGTATCACTCGCCGGCGGCAACGACTGGGGATCTATCCGTGCCTCTTTTTCCCGGCTGGATAATACCGCCATATTGCCCAACAGTGGCTACTACCGCAACAGCTTCAACCTGGGTGCCAATATGAAACTCACCAAAAGAGTGAATGTGCAGTTAACGTCTTCCTACGTGGTAAACCAACTCCATAACCCTCCGCAACTGGGTAATGATGACGGTAATTCCTGGATGAAACGACTGGTATATAATGCCGGTAGAAATTATCGCGGTGAAGATATCGGCATCTATAAAAATGAAGACGGATCTCAGAATACTTTGTCAGGCTTCCCATGGGTGGGTAACGGTGGCGCCACCGTATGGAATATTTATGAAAATAATACCAATCAAAACAGGCGTAAATTGCTGGCTGGTGTTCAACTGAACTATGAAGCCACCGATTTCCTGGATTTTGTTTTCCGTGGTGGCCTGGACAATAATACCAACGAACTCACCACCAAAAATACCCCCACTGACGCACTGGGTCTTAAAGGATACTATGGTCATGGTACGGAACGCGACAATGCTTCCAACATGGATTTCATCGGTACGCTGCATAAGGATAAAATCCTGGGCGGCGATATCAGCGGAAAGCTTTCATTGGGTGGAACCATCTATCAGCGCGACATATACGGCATGTTCAATTACAACGACAACTGGGCTGTACCTAATGTATATTCGCTCAACAGTGGTACTTACATCGGAAATCCTCACCCGGTTACCGAAAGCCAGCTGCGCAAACACATGAACTCTGTATACAGTTTCATTAACCTGGCCTATAAAAACTTCCTCTACCTCGATATCACGGGTCGTAATGACTGGTCATCCGCTTTGCCAAAAGGACAATGGTCTTATTTCTTCCCGTCTTTCTCCGGTAGCTTTGTATTTTCTGATGCCTTCAAAATTGATCCCGCTATTTTGAGCTTCGGTAAAGTTAGGGTAGCCTGGGCACAGGCTGCAGTAGATCCTGCGCCTTACCAGGTGAACTATAATTATACCACCAGCACTTTTGCGGGTCAGGCCGCCACTATGCTGCCAGGTTCTTTGCCGGCGCTCAACTTTAAACCAGCCATCAACACTACCGCCGACTTTGGCGTGGTACTGGGCTTCCTGAACAATCGCATCAACGCCGATTTCAGATATTACAAAGGAAAATCCAGGAACCAGATCCTGATTTCTCCCTTGCCGGTCAGCTCAGGTGTAAGCAGCATCGTGGTGAACACGGGCGTGCTGGAAAATTCAGGATTGGAACTGATCCTGCGTGCAAAAGTAATCGAACAGAAAAACTTCGGATGGGATGTAGCCCTCAACCTGGCGCATAGCAACAATAAGTTACTGTCGTTATCTGACGGAACCGACCGGGTAGATATGGCCAGCGCATGGAATGATGGTGGCGCTCACGGCCCTGTTATTTCCGCTCACGTTGGAGACCAGTATGGTACCATATACGGTTATGATTATGTATATGACCCTACCACACATTTGCCGATCATGATACAGAACCCATACGGCAAACCGGAAATGAATGGTACCCTGTACAAAGCAACTGATGGCCTGGTGCCATTAGGTAATGCTACACCTAAACTTACCGGTGGTATTACCAACACCTTTACCTTCAAAGGCGGTATCTCTGTGAGCACACTCATTGATGCCAAAATAGGCGGTGATATCTGGTCTGGTACCTACGCAACCATCATGCAACAGGGACAGGCACGCGAAACACTGAAAGAAAGAGACGGCGGCGGATTGCCCTATACCACACCCGATGGTACTAAAACCAACTGGGGCGTAGTATTACCAGGTGTATTCCCCGACGGGAAAGTCAATGATAACGTGGTGCATTATTACTATAAATACATGCCATACGGCGTGTGGAGCAGTACAGATCTGGGTGCCGGTGTAAAAGGAAGCGACTGGATTAACAGGGGCGCCGTACTCGAAAATACCTGGGTGAAAATGAGGGAAATTTCCATCAGCTACCAGCTGCCGCAAAGCTTTATCAGGAAAACAAAAGTATTCCAGGCGGCGTCACTCTCGCTCGTGGGAAGGGATCTCTTTTATCTCTACACCAGCCTGCCGGATCATATCAATCCTGAAGGCGTAAATGGTGCCGGTAACGCGCAGGGGCTGGAGTTTATGTCTTTACCAAGTGTCCGCTCAATGGGCTTCCAGGTAAGGGTTTCTTTCTAAGGCATCAGATCTACTCATTGATTAAAATGTGCTAACATGAACAACGCAAAAAAAATATTCCTCTATATAGCCGGTGCCGCAGCTACCACGCTGGGCGCCTGTACCAAGGATTTTCAGGAGATCAATACTACACCGGGGCTGCCAACCGCCACTACCATACCACCACTGGTAAACGGGGTAATCAGCACCTTGTTTTTAAAGGGGCAGGAACAGGCAGCGATTCATAATGAATATTATTACCCGGTTACGCAACTGGCCACCATCAGCGGTAACTCCGGTTACCTGGTACAAAACGGCGCCCAGGATATCTGGAACGACTACTACGGCGCACTCCAGAACCTCAACCAGATCCAGGATAAAATCGATGCCTATACCGGAGATAAAGCAGAGATGGACAATGTACAGGCCATCACTTACATTTTACGCGCCTATAAAACACTGCGTATTACCGACCAGTTTGGTGATATTCCTTATTCAAAAGCAGGCAAGGCTTATTTGAATGTAACCGATAATTTCCGGCCTGAATATGATTCACAGGAAAGCATCTATAAAAGTTTACTGGAACAGTTGAAATGGGCTTCGCAGCATCTGACTACTGCTGCCAATACACCGGGAGGCAAACCCTATGTAACATTGGGCTCTTCTGAAACATTGTTCAACAGCAATATTTCCTCCTGGCAGAAATTCGGTAATGCCATCCTGCTGCGCTATGCCATGCAGATCGTAGAAAAAGATGCAGCTACTGCCACGCCTTACCTGCAATATGCACTAAGTGGTATACCACTGATCGGGGAAGGTGAAGACGCCGGTATGTGGCCCGTGAAACTGAATGCGTATGTATTGAACGATAGCCGCTTCTGGTCTTTTACATCGCATAAATTTGTGCGCCTGAGCACTACCTGCTGGAACCAGATGGCCGATGGCACCGATGCTTCCAAGATCTTTGATCCAAGGGTAGCATTGTTCTTTGAAACCAACCAGGCAGGCAAATGGGCGCCGCTCCAACCCGGCAGCACGGCGAGTGATAATACAAATCCTTACCAGGACAAAAGAGACGCCGATTTTGCTAACAAAGACAACTGCATATTCTCTCCTTTCAACTACCTGATTGTAAGAGATATTTACTTTCAACCTGAATTGTTCATAACAGCAGCGGAGGTACATTTCCTGAAAGCGGAAGCGTATGCGCGCGGCCTGGGTGTAGCTAAGAATATGGCTACTGCCGGTACTGAATATACGGCAGGTATCACTTCTTCCGTAAACTTCTGGTACTATATCGCACACAATACCAATGTAACAAATGATAACTGGTCGGCGGTAGCGCCTCCAAGTCCTACGCCTGCACAGATGACCACCTTCCTCGCTAATCCGAAAGTAGCCTTTACCGGTACGGATGATCAGAAGCTGGATAAAATTTATGCACAGGAATGGTTGTCGTTTTTCCGTCAGCCATGGCTTGCCTACAATTTGTGGAGAAGAACAGGTCGCACGCCCCGTGATGGTAATCCGGCCGCTTACGTCAACTTTAACAGGCTGCAGTACCCGCAAGGCGAGTCTATCAACAACACCGCTAATTATAAAATCCAGTCCGATAAAATGGGTGGAAATTCCACAACTGTAAAAGTTTGGTGGATGAAATAATATCGTGAATTGTTCAGAGCATAACTGCCCCGGCGAAGATCCTTCTTCCCGGGGCTTTTTTTGTATCCCCACATCAGGATAATCCCCATAATCACACGAATCACAGTTTAATGGTGCAGTTTTTGAGTCGTCGTCAGAAAGCCATACTGGCCCAACAGTTGTAAAACGTATCTGTATCACTATAAAAACCTTCCCATGAACAGAAACAGGCTTTCACCCGATATGCAAACCGGGCTGAACAAACAAATGACACAGGAGGCACTGGCTGCACAAATCTATTTGTCTTACGCGGCATGGGCTTCCGGCGAAGGGTATAACGGTATCGCCAATTTTCTTTTCAGACATGCTAACGAGGAACGCAATCACATGATGAAATTCCTGGAGTATATCCTGGAAAGAGGAGGTAAGGTAACGATCGAGGCAATTCCCCAGCCGCCCGGGAACCCCGGTAGCATACAAAAATGCTTCGAGCAGGTATTCCAGCAGGAAGTGGATAACACCGCCTCCATCTACAAACTGGTAAAGCAAAGCTTTGATGAAGGCGATTGGGCCACCTGGCATTTTATGCAGTGGTTTGTAAAAGAACAAACGGAAGAAGAAACACTTGCTTTAAACCTGTTGGATAAAATTAAAGTAGCGGGTGGTGAAAAGGCAACGGATGAAGCTTTATATAATCTTAACAGGGACCTGGAAACCGAGCCGGATGAGGCATCCCTGGCGGAAACCAAGTCAGCGGCCAATCCCTGAAGCATAAGACGCAGCTATACATCTAAAGGACCTTCCGGCAGGGAAGATCCTTTAGATGTATAATTTTTTTATCTTGGGGCTGTTGAAAGCACCCGAAAAATTAAGAATCAAAATCTACTGCTGCCCATATGCTCACACATGTCGTTGAATATATCCTGCTAATCTTTATTATCCTGTTCCTGGTAATGCTGGCGCAGAAACTGAAAATAGCCTATCCTATTGTACTAGTACTGGGTGGGTTGGTGTTAAGCCTGTTTCATTTCCTCCCTTCTATTACTATTAACCCGGAATTGATCCTGCTGATATTTTTACCTCCATTGCTGTACGAAGCAGCCTGGTATACGTCCTGGAAAGAGTTCTGGCGATGGCGCCGGGTGATATCTGTTTTCGCTTTTCTCATCGTTATTGTTACTTCACTGGTGGTAGCCCTCGTGTCCAATGCGCTGATACCCGGGTTCACGCTGGCTTTGGGCTTTCTGCTGGGTGGTATTGTGTCGCCCCCGGATGCCGTTTCCGCTACCACTATACTCAAAAATGTGAAAGTGCCGAAGCGCCTGTCGGCCATCCTGGAAGGAGAAAGCCTGATGAACGACGCTTCCAGTTTGATCGTATTTTCTTTTGCCCGGCTGGCGGTAACAACAGGCGTATTTGTGGCGCGTGAAGCAGCGATCAGCTTTATTGTTGTGATTGTTGCAGGTATTGCCATTGGTTTGCTGGTAGGTCTTTTTTACTATATGATACACCGGTGGTTGCCCACCGGTACGGAAATGGATGTGTTGCTAACGCTCACCGCCCCTTATGTGATGTATATAGCGGCAGAGTCTTTCCATGGTTCGGGTGTACTGGCCGTGGTAAGCGGTGGTCTTTTCCTGTCGGCCAGGAGCCAGCGTATCCTGAATTACCGGAGTCGCTTGCAGGGCGCCAATGTATGGTCTACTTTGGGGTTTTTGTTAAACGGACTGGTATTTATGCTGATCGGGCTGGAGCTGCCGGTCATTATCCGCGAACTGGGAACCGTTAGCCTGGGGGAAGCCATTAAATATGGGGTGATCATCACCGGCGTGCTGATTGTAACCAGGTTACTCTCTACCTTTGGCGCCTCTGTTTTTACCGTGTTTATCAGCCGTTACATCACCACCGCCGATAACCGGCCCGGATGGAAAGGTCCTTTACTGCTGGGCTGGGCTGGTATGAGAGGCGTGGTGTCATTGGCCGCAGCGTTGTCTATCCCTGTATATATGGATAATGGCGCACTTTTTCCACAACGTAACCTCATCCTGTTTATCACCTTCACCGTTATCCTGCTCACCCTTGTAGTACAGGGGCTCACCCTGCCGGTACTGATCAGGTGGGTGAAGATGGAAGACCCGGATAACCACCTGCCGGAAGAAGAACAGGAGAGAATTATCCGGGAAGAATTATTACGCCAAAGTGTGCAATACCTCGATACCCATCATAAGAATGCCGTAGAAACCAATGCCGCCTTGCAGCAGCTGAGGTACGACCTGGAGCACCATCCGTCAGTGTCGGTAAACAACCGGCTCGATGGCATAGATCCTAAAGAATATAAAAAAGTGTACCTGAAGATGCTGGAGCATAAGCGACAGGTGCTGCATGAACTGAACAAAGACCCCCGTACGGAGCATGAACTGATCCGGAAATTTCATGAGCTGGTAGATATAGAAGAAGAAATTGTAAGAATGAAATATGAGAATATCTGATCACCGGGGGAACAACCTTCCGTATGCTACATAATTTGTATCTTCCCGTCATGAAAATGAGTCAATACCTCCGTCAGGGGAAGTCCGAAAACTACCAGGACGCGGAAGATAAGGGATTGCTGAAAGCGGGAGAGGTGGCGGCTTTGCTGTCAAAGAAATTCAATATAAAAGTAGCCGCAAAGGAGCTGGAGCCCTTTGCCACAGAATGGCATCACGCCGGCGTTTTTAAGAGCGCCACGGGCCAGTCGCTGCGAGGGCGCAAAGTGTATTTCTTTTCAGCAAATGATGCGGATGGCATCTCCCTGGAAAAAATACTCGCCAACAGGAATAAGGCAGCGAAGAAACCTGCGCCGGGTACTGGTATGGTGCAGGGATGGTATCCCCGGTATTTTCGTATAACCGACCCCGTTACCCGCCGCACCTTTTCCAAACCTTTTATAGATATCTATAAAGGCCCGGCCAACAAAGCACCCAAAGGTTTCAAAGCATTGGCTGATGAGGCTTTTGCCATCGCGGAAAAGCAGCGGAACAAGGAACTGAAACCTGGAGAACAACCGCTTTTTAAATAAACTGTAGATATGTTATCCCGTAAAATTATCCTGGTTGCCTGTGGCCTGTTGCTGCATATGCATGCATTCAGCCAGCATTTTGCAAAAAACGATTTTGATATTGTCAGCAATGCTGTCAGTACCGAAAAAACAAAGAGTGGCCTGGCAAAACGATTGAATGCCTTGCTCAAAAATTACATGCCATCGCAAAGTGGGGTAGGATGGCCGCTTAACCGTCAGCTGGAAGGCGATTTTTATCATCAGCGTATCGCGGTAAGATTTTATCCCAATAACTTTTGCATCAATCTCCTCACACGAAACGACAGTATTTTTTTAAGCACCATCTACTTTACGGATAGTCCGTTTGCAGGTAAAGACGGCTTTACCTACGCCGATAGCACCGTTCGGGAAATACGATATAACAATACAGTGATGGCCGGTTTCCTGAAAGCGCGTAACGAATTTTATCATTCGGCTAAAACTATTACTGATGCTGCTATAGAGCTGTCCGGTAATGAAATGTATGCGATGAATTGTGGCTATGCTGCACAGTTCACTGAAGAGGGGAAACGGATCAATAAACTGGTAGAAGAAGCGGATCCGCTCCCGGAAATTACCAGGATGCTGCAAAGCTTATCATGTGAAGTACAGGCCTATGGAGTAACGGCTATTGATATGCTGGTTAAGAAAGGTGCTACCATTGATAATCTTAACAGTAAATTATACCGGCATGTTGTTAAAAGAAATGCCACTGTTGTCACTTGTGCAGGTTGCCTGGTTGGCCTCACGGAAAAAATATATGACAAAAGATAGTCACCACCGTTTCTCTGCTGTCCGGAATCCGGCTTTTTTTACTTATCTTAAATGGAGAAAATCATCCATGATATGAAAAGCTTGAATACTTTGCCTCTTATTGCAAAATATGCTGCAGAGCAACCCCGCTTTACTTTACTGGACTCTGTTGCCAACAGGATTTCACTGATCGCTTTCTGCAGCGTTTTCAGCTTCCTGTTTATGTATATCTTTCTACCCTTTAATATCAATATCTGGTACGAAGGACAGCACCTGGCCCTGTTACCGTTATTCCTCATATTTACCCTATGCGGGGTGGTGGTACTCAGCGTTACCCAATTCCTGCTGGCAAAAACGAGGTGGCGCCGCAAACTGACCAACGCCACCTATGGCTGCTGGTTCCTGGGAGAAGTGCTGCTGGTATCCTTTATGGTCACCGTAGTGAATGTATCCGTTACCGATGCCTTCTTTTTTACCTGGTCCGAATTTATCAACACCCTTCGCTATACTTCCCTGATCCTGCCTTTACCTTATTGCATCTGCCTTTTGTGGTTTTTTACCAGGGAAAAGATGGTGCAGCTCAAAAGCCTGGAAAAGGAACAAACTGTTGTTGCCGCAGCCAAGGCGGACGACAGCTGTATCCTCATCCGCGATGAACATGATAAACCCGTTTTATCCCTGCATCCCGGTAAATTGCTCCTGATGAAAGCGGAAGATAACTATGTGCAGATTTTCTACTTGTCCGGCAACACCATTTGTAAAGAACTGGTCCGCACTTCCCTCAAAAAACTGGAAGTCGCTTTACCAGCCGGCTCCTTTGTGCGTGCGCATCGTTCTTACCTGGTGAACCTGACCAAAGTGGTACTTTTTAAGAAAAATGCAAAAGGATATTACCTGGAACTTGAGGGTTTAACCGATATCACCATACCCGTATCGGCCACCTTTTTGCCCACCTTCCAGGAACGATTCACCCCGGCCGCCTGATTCTACCCCCAATAGCCCGTATTTCGCCCCAAAGTCACCACCACTGCAGCTATCGCTCAGGGTATTTTGGTAATATCGCTTTGTCACATTGCCAATAATGCTCACGTAAAAACTCACCACCAAACCATCTAAATTTCCCGGCCGATGTTAAGATCCATTATTGTAGGTATGGTTTGCCTGCTGCTGTTACAATATGACGCAACAGCACAAATCATCATTTCAGGAAACGTCCGCAACAGCGTCACACAGGAAGTGGTTCCCGTGGTATCCGTTACTATGAAGGAAGCCCCCAATGGAGACTACACCAATGACCAGGGGAACTTTAAATTCTCCACCAGGAAAAATTATCCCGTTACCCTTATACTGTCATCGGTAGGCTTTGAAACAAAAGAAATCACCATTTCCGGCCCCGGCTTCCAGCGGGTAGCACTGTCGCCCGCCTCTGTACTGGGTAAGGAAGTGGTGGTTTCGGCCAGCCGCTTTGTACAAAAGAAAATTGAATCACCCGTTACCATTGAAAGAATCAGCACCAAAGACATCATTAATTCCCCCCAGCCCAGCTATTATAACATGCTGCAAGGCCTCAAAGGGGTAGACGTCACCACTTCCAGCCTGATGTTTACCACCATCACCACCCGCGGGTTCAATACCAGCGGGAATACCAACTTCACCCAGATCGTTGATGGTATGGATAACCAGGCCCCCGGTCTGAACTTCCCCATCGGGGCCATCATCGGGTTAACGGAACTGGATGTGGACAACCTCGAGGTGCTGTCCGGCGCCTCTTCCGCATTGTACGGCTCCCGCGGACTGAATGGAACCATGGTAATGACAGGCAAAGACCCCTTCAAATACCAGGGCCTCAGCGCGCAGATCACCCAGGGGGTTAACCATATCAGCAAGGGGAAGTCGAACGATCCGCTGGGTCCATCACCTTACTACGACTGGACCGTTCGCTGGGGTAAAAAGGTGAACGATAAGTTTGCCTTTAAGATAAATGTGCAGTACACCCAGGCGAAAGACTGGATGGCCAACGATACCACCAACACCAATGGTCCCGGCGGCCCGCTGCAGGACCCCAATTATAACGGGGTAAATATTTATGGTAGCAAAACATCTGTAGATATCAACCCATTCCTGGAAGGCGCCCTTCAGCAGGTGCCGGAACTGGCGCCCATTATCAACCCGATGCTGGCAGAAGGCAACCACTACGTAGCCCGCACCGGCTACCCCGAATATGGCTACCTGAGCAGCGACGCCAAAATGTTCAAAGCCAACCTGGAACTACGCTATAAAATAAAACCCAAACTGGAAGCCATCCTCTCCGGTACCTACGGACAAGGTGATGCGGTGTACAGCAACGATACCCGTTACGCGCTGAATGGCTTCCACCTCGGGCAATACCGCGCTGAACTGAAAGCAGAACATTGGTTTGTCCGCGCTTATACCAGCCGCGAAAATTCCGGTCATACCATTATTGCCATGCCCACGGCGCAGCTGATCAACGAAGCCTGGAAACCCAGCTACGATGGTAATACCGGCGACGGCTGGTATCCGCAATACACCGGTGCCTTACTGGAAGCCATGTCGCAGGGCAAAAGCTATTTAGATGCCAGTAACCTAGCCAGAACATTTGCGGATCAGGGCCGCCCCGATGCCGGCAGCCCGCAGTTCCTGCGCCTGAAAGACAGCATCTCCGGTATCCCTACCTCGAAAGGAGGTACCCTGTTTACCGACAGAAGCCGCCTGTTTAACGCAGAAGCCCAGTACAATTTTACCCACCTCATAAAATTTGCGGAACTGATCGCCGGCTTAAACTATCGGCTCTATCGCCTGGATTCAAAAGGCACCTTATTCCCCGACAACGACTCACCGATCGATGTAGCGGAATACAGTGCCTATGCCCATCTCACAAAAAAAGTAATACGTGAGAAACTAAGCCTGGCGGCCGCTTTCCGGTACGATAAAAATACCCTGTTTGCCAAACCGCGCATCACCACCAGGGTATCGGCCGTGCTGGAAGTGAACAAGGAAGGCTTTATCCGCTTCTCCTACCAGAATGCTTACAGCTTCCCATCTAATATACAGTCGCTGCAAAGCACGCCGGTAGACTATAACAGCTTTGCCTCAGGCGGCTCCGACCGGCTGCTCAACGGGGTGTATCATTTCAACCAATACCCCGCCTATACGCTGAGCAGCGTGGATAGCTTTAAACGCACAAAAAATCCGGCCGACCTGAAACAGTTTGCCCTCAATGATATCAAGCCGCAGTCCGTAGATGCGTTCGAGTTAGGCTACTCTTCCCTCATCGGCGGCCGCGTGCTGATAGATGTACTGGGTTATTATTCTACCTGGAAAAACTTTATCGGTTATGTGAACGTAGCCAATACGCCCGGCAGCACCGATCCCAACGACTTCCTGGACCACAGCAAATATATCCAGTACAATATTGCCTATAACGGCGCAGAAAAGGTAAATACCTATGGCTATGCCGCCAGTGTTAGCGTGGATTTGTCGCACCATTTCCTGGCAAAAGCAAATTTCTCGTCCGACTTCCTGAAAAACAGGAACAACAGCCAGGTAAATAACTTTAATACGCCCAATTATAAATTCAATATCGATTTCGGGAATACCGGTTTTGGTAAAAAAGAACGGTTTTCTTTCAATACCACCTTCCGTTACCGGCCGGCTTATTTCTACCAGATCGGCTTTGGCAGCGGCACTGTGCCTGCTTCTGCAGTAGTAGATGCCCAGGTAAGCTATCGCCTGCTGCAGGCACATTCTACCATTAAACTCGGCGGAACAAACCTAACCAATGTTTATTATAGAAATGGGTTTGGTAGTCCTGCTATTGGTGGAATGTATTACGTAACTTTTGCTTACAACGTTTTCTGATTTTTAAAAAACAAACCCATATATGAAACGATATCATATCTTTTTAGCATTGTTAGCCTTGCTGGCCGCTTGTAAGGGCCCGGAAGTAAAAGAAACCGGGGGGTATAAAACCCGGCTGAACTTCGGCCCCGGCGATGAAACAAAAATTGCGGAAGCCTTTTTATCGCTGACAGACAGCAGCAGTATTACGCTGAAAGAAGGTGTGTACAAATTTGATAACCTGAGCATCGCACAGGTAAAGCATATCCTGATCCAGGGCGCCGGCCCCGATAAAACTATCCTCGACTTTTCGGCCCAGAGCCAGGGTGGGGAAGGCATCCGGGTAACCGACGTGAAAGGCTTCAGCATTGATGGACTCACCCTCCGCGACTCCAAAGGCGATCTGATCAAGATCAACAAAAGCGAAAATGTGGTGATCACCAACCTGCATGCTATCTGGTCGGTATCTGACTCCACCAGCGGTGGCTATGCTATTTACCCGGTGATGTGTAAGAATGTGCTGGTGGAAAACTGCTATGCGCAGGGCGCTTCTGATGCGGGTATCTACGTAGGACAAACAGACAGCGCCATTGTGCGGAAATGTAAAGCCTTTAAAAATGTGGCCGGTTGCGAAATAGAAAACACCTCGCATGCACAGGTATACGATAACGAGTTTTGGGGCAACACTGCCGGTTTCCTCATTTTTGACCTGCCTGACCTGTCGAAACGCGGCGGCTTTGTAAAAGCATACAACAACTATTTCCACGACAACAACGAAAAGAATTTCGCCAAATCCGGCAGCTTCGGCTCTACCTGGGGTGTGGGAAATGCGGCTCCCGGCAGCGGTGTGGTGATCCTGGCTGCTTCGGATATAGAACTGTATAATAACCGTATCATCAATAATAACTCCAGCGCCATTTCCGTGGTATCAGGGTTTTTTATAGATGAAAATGCCGGTGCAAAAATGAATGACCACTATTTCCCTATACCTAAAAATGTATATATCCATGATAACACCATGGAAGTAAGCAGCGCTTTTCCGCCTGCAGTATATGAGCATCATACCGGTAAAATACTGGTGGGTATAGAGCAGAAACTCAATGCAGATGATCCTGCCCGTAAAAATGCGCGGTTACCTTTCATTACCTATGATGGTATCACTACCAACATTTTAACCAAGGGCACTGCGGTAAACCCGGATTCGCTCTGTATTAAACAAACGGGCCCTAATTTATTCGTAAATGTGGACGCGATGAATATGTCATCAAAAAACTGGCGACCTTCCACAGATGTGACGCCATATGTTTGTAAATAAGTGGTTATTAAAATTTTTTTTAGGGAGATGAGGAAGGCTTGTTTAATGATAGGTTGTTTAATAGGCTGGCTGGCCGTTTCGCAGAGCTGCCAGCAAAAGCCGGCGCCTGCGGCTGCGCAGGGGCCGTTTCAGTTCAAAGAGAAATTATCTGATTATGGCTTCTTTACCGGTGCGCTCAAAGCCCTGCAGCCACGAAAGGGAGTGCTGAACTATGAGCTGTCAACCCCGCTGTTCACCGATTATGCTGTTAAGGACCGGTTTATTGTACTGCCGGAAGGGAAAACAATGCAGTACACCGGTCATGGAGCACTGGATTTTCCCGATTCGACATTCATCGTGAAAAACTTTGCCTATACCAACCCCGCCCATGAAAAGATCATGATCGAAACCCGGTTGCTGTTTAAAGACCCGGCAGATAAGCAGTGGAAGGTGATGAATTACCTCTGGAACAAGGAACAGCTGGACGCCGACAAATGGATACTGGGAAAGAAGATCCCGGTTACGCTCCTGGACGACAACGGCCAGCAGCACACTACCATGTACCAGATGCCCAATACCAACGATTGTAAACGTTGTCATATCAACAACAGCGTACTTACCCCGATCGGGCCCAAGGCACGTAACCTGAACTTTGTGCGTGGCGGTCAGTCGCAAAATCAGCTGGCGCAGTGGGCGGCTAATGGCCTGCTAACTGGTTTACCCGCTATGGATAAGGTAGCGCAGCTGCCCGATTGGAAAGACAGCGTTCACTTCACCGTTAATGAACGTGCCCGGGCCTACCTGGACGTTAACTGTGCCCATTGCCATACCCAGGGCGGCGACGCGTTCAATACCGGTCTTTTCCTCGAATACGAACAAACCGGGAAAGATCACCTGGGGATCATGAAATCGCCCGTTTCTGCCGGCGGAGGGGCCGGAGGCCTTGACTACGACGTGGTTCCCGGCGATGCACTCCATTCCATCCTGGCCTACCGGATGAACAGTGTGGAACCCGGTACGGCTATGCCCGAACTGGCCCGGACCGTGATTCACAAGGAGGGCGTGGCGCTGATAAAACAATGGATTGATCAAATGCGGAAATAATGCAAGGAATTTGTCTTGCCCGGGATTTGTCTTGCCCAGGATTAAACTGATTAAACTGATTTTGTTGATTTTGTGGTTTTTGATGGATTTTTAAAGATTTTGGGAGATAAAAGTGTTTTTTTGCGCTGTTATCTCCCAAAATCTTTAAAATCTCCCTCAAAATCATATTAAAAAAATCATCAAATCAACAAAATCAGTTTAATCCTGAACAAGACAATTTTTCCCGATTGCGTAAATGCTTTTCCCGATCCGATCATTACTTCAGTCTGCTTTGCCGTTCCTTTGCGCAAAATAACTGTAGTTGAAACATTTTTACTTAATCATCAGCCTCGTTTTAATTAATCTGTCAGTACTCGCTCAGAGCGGTACCATCAAAGGAAAGATCAGCTCAGCCGACGGACAGCCGGCAGCATTTGTGACCATTGGATTAAAAGATACGAAGAAGGGCACGCTCACCGATGAGAATGGCCAGTTTGCACTTAAAAATGTGAAACCAGGCAGCCAAACCCTGGTAATCTCCTATACCGGTACCAAAACCCTGTATAACCAGGTAACCGTTGGCGCCGACCAGGTAACAGCAGTAAACTTCGCACTGGAAGCTACTTCCAGCCAGCTGAACGAAATTGTGGTGGATGGTACAAAAACAAGAACAATCAACAAAAGACCCGTAAGCATCGGTAAATTACCGATACCTGCCATGGATTTACCACAAGGCGTAGCTATCATAGGCCATGAAGCGCTGGAAAATCAACAGGTACAACGCATGAGCGATGTGGTGAAAGATGTGAACGGCGTTTATATGGCCTCTACAAGGGCAGGTACACAGGAATCATTTAATGCGCGCGGATATGGATTTTCCAGCTCCAACATGTTCAAAAACGGCGCCCGTGTAAACTCCGGTGTAATGCCTGAAATGAGCTCCCTGGAAAGAGTGGAAATCCTGAAAGGAAGCGCCGCTATCTTATACGGTAACGTATCTCCGGGTGCCGTAATGAATATGGTGACCAAACAGCCCAAATTTAACTTCGGTGGCGAAGTAAACCTCAGAGCCGGCAGCTATGGCCTGTTAAAACCAGGATTTGATGTATACGGCCCACTTACTTCAAAAGTGGCTTACCGCGTAAATGGTACCTTCGAAACAGCCGATAGCTACCGCGATAAAGTACATTCCAAACGCTATTATATAAATCCTTCCCTGTTATTCAAATTGAGCGACCGCACAGAATTGCTGGTACAGGCAGACTACCTGAAACACGACTTTACACCTGATTTCGGTATTGGCTCCATTGATAATACCAAAATAGCAGATGTACCCCGTAACAGCTTCTTTGGTACCCCATGGCAGTATGCGCACACACAGCAAACTACTTCTTCCGCTAATATCAAACATAAGCTGAATGATAACTGGACCTTAAACGGTATGATCTCCTACCAGAAATATAACCGCGACTATTATGCCGTTGAAAGAATACAGGCTGATAAGAATGGTAAATGGGGTCGTCCGTTGAACAGGGCTTATAATGATGAAGAATATTACCTCGCACAGGTAGACCTCAATGGTAAATTCAAAACCGGTAGCATGGAACATACGGTGCTCGCTGGTGTGGATGGCGACAGGTACTATACCACCGCTTATTCTTACAACCAGCCTACTGCTTACGATACCATCAATATCCTGGATCCATCGTTGTATACACCTCGTACTGATATTCCTGCAGCCAGCAGAATTAAGAGCGTAACAACTCCTATAAACCGCTTTGGCGCCTATGTACAGGACCTGGTAAGAATTACGCCGAAATTGAATTTACTGGCAGGTGTTCGTTTCTCTTACCTGCAGAATGAATCTCCGGCTACACTGGACTATAAAACAGGTGCTACCACAAAAACCAATGCAAAATACGATCACGCATTTTCGCCACGCGTAGGACTGGTTTACAAACCTACTACTAACATGGCCGTGTTTGCGAGCTACGCCAACTCATTTACGCCCAACAGCGGCTTTGATATCGACAGCAACGTGTTGAAACCATCCATTATTGATCAGTTTGAAGTAGGGGTTAAAAACGATTTCCTGAAAGGACTGTTATCCGTCAACGTGACAGCTTACCGTATCAAGAACAACAACTACGCACAAACAGCTCCGTTTGATAAAAACGGCAACCAAAATAACAATACCAACTTAAAAGCGCTGATTGGTAAAACCCTCAGCCAGGGTGTGGAACTGGATATCGCCGGTCATCCGCTGCCAGGCCTGGACGTAATTGCCGGCTACAGCTATAACAATATCACTATAGAAGACGTTCCGGGTGGAACAGGAAGCTCTATCGAAGGAGAACGTTTGGTGGGTAATCCAAACCACACCGCCAATGCAAGCGTGTTCTACACTATCCAGAAATCGGCCGTGAAAGGACTGAAATTCGGAGTAGGATACTACTATATCGGTCAACGTTACTCAGGTTGGAACAACACAGTGGGTCAGTCACAGAAGTACAACCGCCTGATCTCCGTACCTGGTTTCTCTACCCTCGATCTGAGCGCCGGATACAACTTCAAGCGTTTCGGTGTAATAGCGAAAGTATCTAACATCACAAATACCTACAACTATTACGTACACGAGAACTACAGTATCAACCCGATACCACCTACCCAATTTACAGGAACAGTGTCTTACAAGTTCTAAAAATTGTCAAGTTACCTATAACAATAGCAGCCGGCTCTTAAAAGGCCGGCTGTTCTGTTTTACATTACTCAAATCAGGATCTGGGCAATAGATTTTTAGCTGCATTCGCAGCAGTTTACAGCTATGAAAATTTTGTAAAAATATCAATCATAGTCTCACTTGCAGGCCCCCGCTTCCAGCGGGATACTATCAAATTTCAGCTGGCTGTTGTCCAGGTTGAATACCGGCAACCCCTGGCTGTCGATACTATCGGGCAATGCTTCGAAAGCCTGTTCTTTAGTTACTTTAAATATAGCCGGACGGCTGCTTTCCACGCCTTCGCTGAAGAAAATGTATTTACCGCGGATGATGCCGTTGTGGAGAATGCCTTTAAACTCACCACGATTTCTATCTTTCTCAAAAAAATTATATATCAGGGTACCTGTTGCTATGCTATCCTGGTAGCTAAGGGTAAGTTGGATGGTATCCCTGCCAACGGCTTTTTCATAGCAGTTGACTTTCTTTTCGGTTTCTGCAGGTAATGAATCTGTTACTACGCTGCTTTGTTGTTGTCCCTGCTGATGGCAGGATAGGAGGATGCCGGTTCCTAGCGCCAGTACTATATAAGGTGTTTTCATAAACTGAAATTAAACAAAAAGCGGCATACCGCTTTTGCCGGAGCCTCCTTTTTATTTCAAAAAAAAAGATTGTAATTATGCTTTTGGAAAGATGGCCGATGAGCGACCTGTATCCTGATTTTGCTAAAATAATAACTACGGATGATGAAGAAATTATTCCATGTGCTCTGCGGCTTTAGTCTGCTGACCATTGCCTGTTCAGGTAAAAGTAATGCGACGCCGGTTATAGTACCGCCGGTGGTAAAGCCTGATACACCGGCTACGGTGGCCGCCTGCAGCAAATGTATTGTATTGGCGGAGCAGTCGCAGCACCGCATTGTTATCGCAGATGTAGCCTCAGGCGCTGTTATCTGGGAATGGAAACCTGAAAATTCCAACGTGAAGCCGGAGCATGTGAAATGGTTCAGTAACCCCAGCGATGCCAAACCGGTGTACAACAACGAGTATATTCTGACCAACGCTTCCGGTGGAGGCGTGGCCCTGATCAGGATAGCAGATAAGAAAACGGTGTTCTATGCCTATGCCGGCGGTAACACGCACTCCTCGGAGCTATTGCCCGATGGTAATATTGTGACAGCCTCCAGTACCGGGAACTACCTGATGCTGTTTAAAACGGATACGCTGCATTATCCCGATGGCGTATATACGAAAAAAATACCCATCGATTTCGGGCATAATGTAGTGTGGGATGCCGGCCAGCAAAGGCTTTGGTCTGCTGCGATGGCTACCATGCGCTCGTTCCGCTACAATTTTAGCTGTACAGCGCCCGATCTGATTCCGGATACCGTCATTAATATTCCCGGCACAGAAGCGCATGACCTCTTCCCGGTATATGGCGAAAATAATTTGTGGTTAACGAATACCACGAACGTATATACGTTTAATGTTATCAGTAAAAAGCTTACAGGAGCAAATGTGCTGCAAGCCAATATTAAGAGTGTATCCTCAGCTGGTAGCGGTTTCCCGGTGCTGTTGGTAAGGCCAAAAGAATCGTGGTGGACAGACGAAGTACTGGACGCCAAAGGCCATAGTGTCTTCTCCCACAAAGGCTGGAAAATTTATAAAGCAAGATGGGTAATACCTAATACCTTCAGCTACCCGGTGAATGATCAGGTGCATTTGTGCCGGTAGCGGGTGGGGCGCCTTCGGCGCTTGTCTTTAACCAGGATTAGACTGATTAAGATGATTATACTGATTTTAGCTTTTTTTCTTACTGGTCTTTATCTTATTGGCGAATGCTTTCAGAAAAGAAGTAAGCATCTTTCAAAAAAAGAAATAAAATCAGTATAATCATCTTAATCAGTCTAATCCTGGTTAAAGACAAGCGCCGAAGGCGCCCTGTTAGCATTCCGCCTTCAGCTTTCCATAAAATGGTGTACTTTTGCGCCAAATGCAAAAAGAAAAATATTCATTAGGTAATATCCTTACCAATCTCAAGATCGATTCACTCAATGAAATGCAGCAGGCATCAGTGGAGGCGAACCAGCAACATGCTGATGTAATCCTGTTGTCGGCTACCGGTTCCGGTAAAACGCTGGCATTTCTGTTACCTATACTGGAAAAACTGGATCCTGCCAATAAAAATACACAGGCGCTGATTGTGGTGCCTTCCCGTGAACTGGCCCTCCAGATAGAAAAGGTGTTTAAGCTTATGGGGACCGGGCACAAGATAACGGCCTGCTACGGTGGACATCTGAGGGAAACAGAAGAGAACAACCTGATACAGCCTCCGGCTGTTATTGTTGGAACACCCGGCCGCCTGGGTGATCATATCCGCAGGGAAAATATTACAGTGGCCGCTGTGGAAACATTGGTGCTGGATGAATTTGATAAAACCCTGGAACTTGGTTTCCAGGAAGAAGTGTCGTTCATCGTTGAATCACTTCCCAATATCAAAAAGCGCATACTGACTTCCGCTACGGAATCAGTGGAGATCCCCGAATTCCTGGCGCTGAATGAGCCGCAGAAGCTGGATTTCCTGCCGGAAGAAGGTACGCCTGTAGCAAGACTTACCATCAAAGAGGTGTTATCACCCGAAAACGATAAGGTAGAAACGCTGTTTCGCCTCATTTGCTACCTGGGTAACCGCTCTACCATTGTATTCTGCAATCACCGGGACGCAGTGGAGCGTACCAGTAAAATGTTGTCTGAAAAAAGTATCATCAATACCTTCTATCATGGCGCAATGGAGCAGCAGGAGCGTGATGCCGCCCTCTGTAAATTCCGTAATGGTTCTGTAAACGTACTGGTGACCACCGATCTGGCTGCCCGCGGTCTTGATATCCCGAATATCCGTTATATCGTGCATTTCCACCTGCCGCATACAGAAGACAGCTGGACGCACCGCAATGGCCGTACAGCGAGGATGGAAGCCAGCGGAACAGCGATTCTTATCCTGGCGCCGGATGAAAAAAGGATGTCTTACCTGGCCGATGAAGTGATAGAGGATATCACGCTGCCGGATACCGCTACCATACCGGAAAAGCCTAAATGGACCACTATTTTTATTGGCGCAGGTAAAAAAGATAAAGTAAATAAAGTAGACATCGTTGGCTTCCTGTCAAAACAGGCGCATCTTAAAAAAGAAGATATCGGCTTAATTGAAGTAAAAGATTTCTTCTCTTTTGTGGCAGTGGTGAAATCGAAAGTGCAGCATTCACTGGAGCTGATCAAGAACGAAAAGATCAAGAATAAGAAAGTGAAAATTGATATAGCGAGATAATAATCGCGATATATTATCAGAGAGCAGCGATCCATGATCGCTGCTTTTTTTGTTTTAACGGGTATGCCTGTACGATTGCGTTACCTCAATCAGTCCAACGATATTATCATTGAATTCCTCCAGCTCTTCCGCAGGTACCCATAATTCATTGTGTATTTCTCCGCCTACATTTTCAATATTATATCTTTTCAGAAAATCGCTGTTCACAGCAAATTTAGTAACGAAGCCTGATCCATACGCAGGAACATTCCATTCTACAGATATCTGTATGGCATATGCTTCATTCATAACAGGGTAAAAAATCGGTTGATCCGGTTTTCTTGGTGGAAATTTTTTCCAGCCGGACTGTTCTATTAATACCAGTTCATCTGGTCCTACGGGGCGGTAAAGGGTGGTTAACTCCATTGCTGATAATTTGTTTATTTTTAAAGACGAATATAAGCAAATGGCGACGAATAATATTTCTTTGGGTAAGGCTGAAATCCCGTTGTATGTACTGAACGACTTCCGTCATCTGCATCGCAGGGAAGGAGATACTTCCGATTTTGGCTATAATAATCTTGAAGCAGGGAAACGTATTCCCGGCTTTGAAGTATATTCCAGTGAGGGCCTCCGGCCTGCAGTGGGGCCTCTGAAATCCGATTTTTACCGGATCAGCATTACGCTGAGCGGGAGCGTAGATGTGCAGCTGGGGCTGGAAAAATTCAAACATCGGGCCGGTACGCTCAGCTTTACATTTCCCGGACAGGTATTCAGCAAGGATAATATCAGTGCCGATACTTTTGGCTACTACCTATTGTTCAATGCTGATTTTCTCGAAGCGCTGATCCCTGCCGCGAAGATGCCGGTGGAGTTCCCTTTTTTCGACTATTCCGGTGTGCCATTTATTCAGTTACCGGAACCGGAGATTGCTGCCGTGGCGGATTTTGTAGGTAAGATAGATGCTGAATTAAGGCAGCATAAACAGGGATGTGATAAGGCGGTACGTATGTACCTCTATCTCTTGCTGCTGGAAGTAAAAAGAAGTTATGTGGCGCAGGAGCTGCATCTAACAGTGACGGATACACGTAATACTTATCTCGTACCCCGGTTTATGAAACTGGTAAGCCAGCATTTTCTTACAAAGAAGCGGGTGGCGGATTATGCGGCGTTGTTGGGTGTTACCCCTAATCATCTCAATCGTACGGTGAAGGAAGTGACCGGCCGCACTGCTTCAGCAGCTATTGCGGATATGCTGGTGCAGGAAGCTAAAGCAGTACTGCGGCATACAGATGTAGCGATATCCGAAATCTCCTGGCAACTCAATTTCAGTGACCCCGCCGGTTTTAACCGTTTTTTCCGTGAGCAAACAGGGCAAACGCCTTTGTCTTACCGCAAAAATGCATAATTGCGCCAATACAATGCATGATCCGGATAATGCCTCCCCGTTTTTTATGCGCCATCTTTGTGCACATAAAAAAATAACGATATGTCTACCTCATTTGAAAGTAAGAAAGTAATTATTGCAGGTGGTTCTTCCGGCATAGGGCTGGCTACTGCTACATTACTGGCCAAAGAAAAAGCGAATGTTGTCATTACCGGTCGCTCTGCGGCTAAACTGGCAGATGCCGCCCAAGTACATCCCCGCTTGCAAACAGCCGCCATGGATAGCAACAACCGGGAGGAGCTGGACCGGTTTTTCAGTAACCAGGGAGGTATAGATCACCTGGTGATCGCACTGAGTGGCGCGAAGGGCGCTGGTAAATTTTCCGAGTTGTCGTTAAAAGACCTGAGGGAAGGATTTGAAGGCAAGTTCTGGCCCCAGCTGAATACCTTGCAGGCGGCATTGCCTTATATCAATAAAGGAGGCAGCATTACCCTGATAACAGCTATCTCGGCGATATCACAGGCGCCTGGTGTGTCCGGACTGGCCGCTATTAATGGCGCGCTGGAGTTGATGATTCCGTCTATCGCCAAAGAAATACAACCCTTACGTATCAACGCTGTTTCACCGGGTGTGGTAAATACCGGCTGGTGGGACTTTCTGCCGGCAGATGTCAAAGCGGATACCTTCCGTGAGTATGCATCTCAAACACCGGTGGGAAGGGTAGGAGAACCGGAAGATGTTGCTGATACTATTATTTTCCTGATGCGTAATGGCAATATAACGGGTACGGTGATACGTTGTGATGGAGGGTTGAGTTTGTAGATTTCCGTACCTGCGGGTACTTAGTATATACGTTACTGTTATACCCTCAATGATTTCATGACAAGTTGAAACACCTGCTTCAACGTATCAAGATCCAGTGAAAATGGGAGGCCTGACATGGTTGAATTATCAAGATGGAATTTGATCAGTGTATAAAAGGAACCATAGGCTACCGCCCAGAATACTTCTGCCGGCAAATCCACCGTTTCTCCCTTCGCTACAGCGTTGGCAAAGAAAAGCCGCATCGCTTTTTTGAAGGTGCTTTCCATGGCATTTTCCTGTTTCTCAATGAGGGGAGAGTTGCGGAACTGTTCTGCAAAACGGTAGTGTAGCGGATGACGTAATATAAACTGGTAACGGTTATACCATTGCTGCCATAAGCCGGCTTCAAAATCCATGTCGGGGTCAAAGCCATTCAGCGTTTCCTCTACGAACATTTCAGCGGTGGCGGCATACACCTGGTTTAGCAGGTCTTCCCGGTTTTTAAAGTAGATATAGATGGTCGATACAGAAATATCGGCAGCCTTAGCCAGCTTATGCATGCTCAGGCCGTCAAATCCCTGTAGTACAATCATTTCCATGGCTTTCTCCCGGATCGCCACCACTTTATTTTCGTCTTTAATACGCATGGGACAAAGATAAAAGAATGATTGTTCTTTTATGGAAACGAACGGATTTTTTATTTCAATGGGCTCCGGGGGCTATTGTTGGGCGTAACGGGCGTATAGCCGGTTGCGCCCACAATAACTTATTGCAGGTTTGCCAGGGAACTTCCGGGCGATAGTTCATAGGGTTCTTTACCCGTTTCAAAAATACGGGCGCTTAATTTGCCTTCCAGCGTCAGTGAATCGCCCTTGGCATATATCCAGCTGCCTTCTCTTAATCCCAGCACCGGGGTTGTATTTTGGGTAAGATATTCTTTAATGCGGGTTTCCCGGGTTTCTCCCATATGCTGCAACCCTTCCACCGGATCCAGGTAATGTGGATTCAGGTTGAAACGAATCAATCCCATGGTATCGAAACTAGATGGATATACAATCGGCATATCATTCGTGTTACGCATGGTCACCCCACCAATATTGCTGCCGGCACTGCATCCCATATAGGGCGCGCCATTGTTTACCGCATCGCGCAGTACAGACATCAGCTCCAGTTCATGCAGTGTTTTTACCAGCAGAAAGGTATTGCCTCCACCCGTAAAAAAGCCGCGGGCATTTTTAATGGCTGCCTGCGGATCATCGGATGTATGCAGGCCACGTACGCGCACACCAATTTGCGCAAATGCATCTGCCGCTTTGCTGGTGTAGTCGTCGTGCGAAATGCCTCCCGGACGTGCAAAGGGAATAAATATAATTTCATCCACGCCTGCGTACAATACCTTCATGGCCGGTTGCAGATAAGCCAGGTAGGTTTCTCCAAATAAGGTGGAGGTGCTTGCCAGTATAAAATGTTTCATCATCAGGAAAAATTATCCAAATGTAGGTCATCTCCCTAAAATTATAAAATTGAAAATCGGCCATGGGAAAGCCTTTTATTTTCAATAAATGATTTTTTTACTTTTTTAATTGTAAATGTGACAATTATTTTGTTCTTTTGAATTGTCACGGTAAATCACGTACTGTGACCAGATTTTTTAAAACCTCGTTATGAAAAAACAATATCATTATATCCGTACGGGTATCTTTGGCCTGTTACTTTCCACGCAGGCGTTACAGGCGCAAAATACTGTTACCTTTAAAACGGATGCGCCAACACAAACCATCAATCGTAATATATACGGCCACTTTGCAGAGCATCTCGGAAACTGTATCTACGGGGGATTTTATGTAGGAGACACTTCACATATACCTAACACCAGCGGCGTACGTAAAGATGTGATTGCTGCTTTGCGTAAAATGAAGATCCCGAATCTCCGCTGGCCGGGTGGCTGTTTTGCAGATACCTACCACTGGAAAGATGGTATCGGGCCAAAAGATAAAAGACCAACCATTGTAAATACCTGGTGGGGGAATGTAACGGAGGACAATAGCTTTGGTACCCACGATTTCCTGAACATGTGCGAAGAACTGGGGGCAGAGCCTTATCTGTCCGGTAACGTAGGAAGCGGTACCGTACAGGAACTGGCTGACTGGGTACAGTATGCGAACTTTGGCGGCAAAAGCCCCATGTCTGACCTTAGGCAGCAAAACGGCCGTAAAGATCCATGGAAAGTGCGCTTCTGGGGAGTAGGTAATGAAGCCTGGGGCTGCGGTGGAAATATGCGCCCTGAATATTATGCAGACCTTTACCGCAAATTCGCCACCTTTATGAATAGCGAATGGAAAGATGGTCGTATTTTCCGTATCGCTTCCGGCGCCAGCGACGCCGACTATAACTGGACGGAAGTATTGATGAAGAATATTCCCCAGTCACAGCTGCAGGGCGTTGCCGTGCATCACTATTCTGCCGTGGAATGGAACCACAAAGGCGACGCAGTAGACTTTACCGAACAGCAATATTTTGCTACCATGAAATCGGCCCTGCTGACAGACACACTGATCCGCAAACACACTGCTATCATGGACAAGTATGATCCGGCAAAGAAAGTGGCGCTCGTAGTCGATGAATGGGGCGGATGGTATAACGTACAGGATGGTACGAACCCGGGCTTCCTGTTTCAGCAAAACACCATGCGTGATGCGATGATTGCAGGCGCTACCCTCAATATCTTTAATAACCATTCCGACCGCGTACGCATGGCCAACCTGGCACAGGCGATCAATGTACTGCAGTCTGTTATCCTTACCAAAGGAGACACAATGGTGTTAACGCCTACCTACCACGTAATGGAAATGTACAGCGTACACCAGGATGCCACCCTGATCCCGGTTGATGTTCACAGCAACGACTATACGCTCGGTAACGAAAAATTGCCCGCCATCACCGTTTCTGCTTCAAAAGATAAAACAGGTACTACGCATATTTCCCTGGTGAATATTGATGCACACAAAACACAGGAAATTACACTGGATACCCGCGGACAGGCATATAAAGCGCTTACCGGCAAACTGCTTACCTCCGCTAAACTGCAGGACTATAACAGCTTTGCAAAACCGAATACCATTAAGCCCGTCGACTTTAAAGGCGCATCACTTAAAAATAATACGATCAGCGTGAAGCTGCCGCCTTTCTCTGTGGTGGTGCTGGAACTGAAATAAGGATCAATAGCTGCGAGCAGCCGCCTGGATATCCATGCGGCTGTTCGTAATTTTTTAGCTTTTTTTATAAGTGTCAATATTACATTAAATATGAACTCATCTTACGTTATAGGAGTAGACTACGGCACTGATTCGGTTCGCTCTATCATAGTGGATGTACAGAACGGAAATGAGATAGCGGCTGCGGTATTTTATTATCCCCGGTGGAAAGACGGACTTTACTGTAATGCAGCGCAGAGCCGGTTCCGGCAGCATCCGCTGGATTATATAGAAGGACTGGAAACCACTATCAAACAGTGTCTGAAAACCGCCGGCAGTACAGTAGCTGCCAATATTAAAGCTATTTCTGTTGACACCACCGGCTCCAGCCCGGTGGCCGTAGATGAAACAGGTACGCCACTTGCCCTCACACCGGCCTTTCATGATAATCCTAATGCCATGTTTGTTTTGTGGAAAGACCACACGGCCCTGAAGGAAGCTGCCGCCATAAATGCTACAGCAGCTCAGTTTGAGGAAAATTACCTGCGCTTCGTAGGCGGCATTTATTCATCAGAATGGTTTTGGGCAAAGTTACTCCACATCCTTCGTGTAGACGAGTCCGTTAGAAAAGCCACCTATTCCTGGGTGGAGCACTGCGACTGGATTCCATTCCTGGTGTCAGGAGGAAAGCATGCCAGTCAAATGAAACGGGGTGTTTGCAGTGCGGGACATAAAGCGCTCTTCGCCGCCGAGTTTGGCGGACTGCCGCCGGATGCCTTCTTCACCGCCATCGATCCCTTGTTGCAGGGATTCACACAACGGCTTTTTACCCGGACCTATACCGCCAGCGAAGCCGCCGGCCACCTGTGCCCGGAATGGGCGGAGCGCCTGGGGCTTCCGGAAAGCGTGGTAATAGGCATTGGCGCCTTTGATGCACATATGGGCGCCGTAGGCGGACAAATAGAACCGTATCACCTCAGCAAGGTAATGGGTACCTCTACCTGCGATATGCTGGTAGCGCCACTCGACGAAATGAAACATACGCTGGTAAAAGGGATCTGCGGACAGGTACCCGGCTCCGTTATTCCCGGTATGATGGGGATGGAAGCAGGACAGTCGGCCTTCGGTGATGCCTACGCCTGGTTCAGTAACGTACTGGCGTGGCCGTTACAACAGCTGTTGCCATCGTCCCAGTTGATAGACGCCGATACGGCCGCAAAGTTAGCAACCGAAACCAGCAGCAGGATGATTACAGAACTCGCCAGGCAGGCCGCACAGATATCCCCTGAAGAGCATAGTGAACTGGGTATCGACTGGCTGAATGGCCGTCGTACGCCCGACGCGGACCAGTCGCTCAAAGGTACCCTTACCGGTCTTAACCTGGCTACGGATGCCCCGCGTATTTTCCGTACAGTAGCGGAATCCACCTGCTTTGGCGCTAAAGCCATCGTAGAACGGTTTGAAAGGGAAGGAGTACCGGTAAAGGGGTTGATCGGTATTGGCGGCGTGGCTAAGAAATCAGCATTTATTATGCAGATGATGGCCGACGTCATGAATATGCCGATACGGATTCACCGTTCTGAACAAACCTGCGCACTGGGCGCTGCTATGTTTGCCGCTACCGCAGCAGGACTCTTTACCCGCGTGGAAGAGGCCATGGAAAAGATGGGACAGGGATTTGAAAAAACATATCACCCGGACGTACAACGTGCAGGAATATACGAAAACAGGTACCAGAAGTACAAAGCATTAGGCGCCTTTACGGCCGCTATCACCATCGATTAAATTTTTGTATGCAACAGTATCAGGATATCCGCCAGGCAGCATACGAGGCTAATATGCAATTGCCCGCACTGGGACTGGTGATTTTTACCTTTGGTAACGTAAGCGCGGCCGACCGCCAGCAGGGCGTATTTGCTATTAAGCCCAGCGGTGTACCGTATGCAGAACTGACACCGGAGAAAATGGTAGTAGTGGATTTTGACGGTAAAACAGTAGACGGGAAATTACGTCCGTCTTCCGATACCCTCACCCATGCCGTATTATACAAACACTGGGAACATATCGGCGGCATCGTACATACCCATTCCACCTACGCCACTGCCTGGGCGCAAAGCCAGCGCGACATACCCATTTACGGTACCACACATGCCGATCACAATACGGTAGATATTCCCTGTGCGCCGCCTATGCCGGATGAAATGATTGCCGGAGATTATGAATATGAGACCGGCTTCCAGATTATCAACACATTGGCGCAAAGGGGACTAACCTGCAACGATATAGAAATGATACTGGTGGGAAACCATGCGCCCTTCACCTGGGGCCAAACCGCTGCCAAAGCAGTATACAACAGTGCAGTGCTGGAATCGGTGGCCCAGATGGCTTATCTCACCGAGTCGATCAATGGCAACGCACCCCGCCTGAAAGATGCATTGATTAAAAAACATTTTGAACGTAAACATGGCCCCAATTCCTATTACGGGCAATAAACCAAGCAACATGATTAATCTGAAAACATTCGAGATCTGGTTTGTAACCGGTAGCCAGCACCTGTATGGAGAAGAAACGCTGAAGCAGGTAGCGATACATAGCCAGGAAATAGCCGCCGCACTAAACCAGGATGCACGTATACCCGTTACCGTGGTATACAAACCCATAGTAAAATCGCCGGAAGAAATATATGCCGTATGCATGGAAGCCAACGCCGCTACCAACTGTATAGGAGTGGTTACCTGGATGCATACCTTTTCCCCGGCAAAAATGTGGATACGCGGACTGAAAGCATTGGCAAAGCCGGTTTGCCACCTGCATACCCAATACAACCGGGATATTCCATGGAAGGAGATAGATATGGATTTCATGAACCTGAACCAGAGCGCTCACGGCGACCGGGAGTTTGGATTTATGATGAGCCGTATGCGTATCAACCGCAAGGTGATCACTGGCCACTGGCAGGATCCGGAAGTACTGGATGAACTGGGCGCATGGGCCAGGGTTGCCGCCGGATGGCACGACTGGCAAGGCGCGCGCTTCGTACGCTTTGGCGACAATATGCGTTTTGTGGCGGTTACAGATGGAGATAAAGTAGAAGCAGAATACAAGCTCGGCTTCTCCTGCAATACCCATGGTATCGGTGACCTGGTAAGCGTGATCAATGGTATTTCCGACGCAGCCGTAGCATCGCTGGTAAAAGAATACGGTGATGCCTATACGATATCGGCAGCGCTGCTCCAGGACCCCGCCCTGAAAGATGCCGCCAGAATAGAACTTGGACTGAAAACCTTCCTGGAAGCAGGTAACTACAAAGGCTTCTCCGATACATTTGAAGACCTGCACGGCATGATACAGCTGCCAGGTATTGCCGTACAGCGCCTGATGAAAGCCGGTTACGGATTTGCCGGCGAAGGTGACTGGAAGACAGCTGCGCTGGTGAGAGCGATGAAAGTGATGGGCAGTGGTTTAGCGGGAGGTAATTCCTTTATGGAAGACTATACCTATCATTTTGACCCGGCAAACCCGATGGTATTGGGTTCTCATATGCTGGAGATCTGTGAATCTATTGCCGATGGAAAACCTTCCTGCGAGAAACATCCGCTGGGAATAGGAGGTAAGGGTGACCCGGTGCGACTGGTGTTCAACACAGCCGCCGGTCCTGCTATCAACGCATCGCTGGTAGATATGGGCAACCGTTTCCGCTTGCTGGTAAATGAAGTGGAGGCTGTGGCTCCGCCGCAAGACCTTCCTAAACTGCCTGTAGCCCGCGTATTGTGGAAACCTTACCCGGATATGAAAACCGGCTGTACCGCCTGGATACTGGCCGGCGGCGCCCACCATACCTGTTATAGTCAGAACCTCACATCGGCACATATGCAGGACTTTGCTGAAATGGCAGGTATTGAGCTGGCACTGATTGGTAAAAATACAGACCTGCGCGAGTTTAAGAATGAACTCCGCTGGAACGACAGAACATATTGAGACAGCTTTTAGCCATTAACTTTTAGCTGTTGGTGTTTCGATACGCCATCTGCTAAAAGTTAATGGCCGGAAAGCCTTTCTTCTCCTTTACCACTAAAGCTAAATCGCAATGCGCAACGCTCTCTCTATCGGAGATATCATCGTCTTCATCATTTATTTTGTTATCGTATCAGCATACGGTTACTGGATATACCAGCGGAAAAAGAAAACGTCTACTGATACCAAAGACTTCTTCCTGGCCGAAGGTTCCCTTACCTGGTGGGCCATCGGCGCCTCCCTGATTGCCTCCAACATTTCTGCCGAACAATTTATAGGCATGAGCGGCGACGGCTATTTTGTTGGGATAGCAGTAGCAGCCTATGAATGGATTGCTGCGATAGCGCTGATCATCATTGCCGTGTGGTTTATTCCCATCTACCTGAAGAATAAAATTTATACCATGCCACAATTCCTGAAAACACGCTACAACGAAACAGTAGCGTTGATCATGGCAATTTTCTGGCTGTTCCTATATGTTTTTGTTAATCTTACTTCTATCTTGTACCTCGGCGCGCTGGCTATCAACGGCTTGCTGGGCGGAGAGTACCTGCATGTGGTAATGATTGCCCTGTCTGTTTTTGCAGTAATCATTACACTGGGAGGAATGAAAGTAATTGGTTATACCGATGTGATCCAGGTGGGAGTACTGATCATCGGCGGATTGGCTACTACTTATATGGCGCTTACTATGGTCAGCGAAAAGTTCGGCCTGGGACATGACGCCCTGGCTGGTTTCGGCGCCCTGATGAAAGATGCACCTGACCATTTTCATATGATCCTGGCCAAACCGGATGCAGGTTCCTCGCAGGAATATATCAACAAATATCTCGTGCTGCCCGGTATCCTGATGTACGCAGCAGGACAGTGGATTGTGAACCTCAATTACTGGGGTTGCAATCAGTATATCACCCAACGCGCATTGGGCGCTAATTTGCAAACCGCCCGCAATGGTATTCTTTTTGCCGGTCTCCTGAAAATTATGATGCCGGTGATTGTGATGTTACCAGGTATTGCGGCCTATGTGCTGCAGAAAAATGGTCACTTGCCTGATTTAGCCAACAAGGACGGCGCTTACGCAGCTATCCTTGGCTTTCTTCCTTCGGGGTTGAAAGGCTTGTCTATCGCCGCTTTAACAGCCGCCATTGTTGCCTCGCTGGCAGGTAAAGCCAATAGCATCTCCACTATTTTTACGTTGGACGTATATCGTAAGTATATCAGTAAAGACGCTTCCGAAAAGAAGTTGGTATGGACCGGTCGTATTACCGTGGTAGCAGCTATGGTATTGGGTATTCTTTTTACCTGGAACGATTTGCTGGGAATAGGCGGTGAAGGCGGATTTACATTTATCCAGAAATATACCGGGTTTATCAGCCCCGGCGTTTTTGCTATGTTCCTGCTGGGCATGTTCTGGAAACGTACTACCGGCGCGGCTGCCGTTGCCGGTATCATTACCGGTTTTACGCTCTGCGTATTTTTTAACCAGTTTGCACCCGCAGTACTCGGTCATGAAACTATTTTCTACACCGCATATCCCAACGGAAAAGGTGGTTATGAAATTCCTTTCCTGATCTGCATGGGCCTGGCATTTATGTTCACGATGATCGTCATGATCGGTATCAGTTTAGCCGGACCTAAAGTTAATCCCAAAGCGTTTATACTCGATAAAGGCATGTTTAAGATCAGCCCCGCTACCACTGTAATGATTGTAGTGACGCTGCTGTTACTATCGGCCTTGTATATACGATTCTGGTAACATCATATTAATCACATGAATCATAGTCGATATTCGCAGCAGACCAGGTTGTTATTTGCCGTTGACTGTATTATATTCGGCTTCGATGGACAGGAGTTAAAACTGCTGCTGATACAAAGAGGTTTCGAACCCTGCAAAGGCCAGTGGAGCCTGGTAGGAGGGTTTATACAGGAAAGTGAAAGTGCTGAAGATGCTGCCAGCAGGGTATTGAAAAATCTGAGCGGACTGGATGGTATTTACATGGAGCAACTCCATACTTTCAGTTCTCCCACCCGTGATACCGTAGAGCGTACGGTATCGCTGGCCTATACCGCGCTGATAGATATACAGAAATACAAACAGCAGTTGAACGAAGATTTCCATGCAGTATGGTTTCCGATCAACCATCACCCTGATCTCATTTTTGATCATAAAGCCATGGTGGATCTGGCAAAAGAGAAGCTGCGTTACAAGGCAGCGCTGCATCCGCTGCTGCTGGAGTTGCTGCCGGGTAAATTCACGATCCCACAGTTGCAGCACCTGTATGAATCTGTTTATAATATTGCTTTCGATAAAGGTAATTTTAGTCGTAAGATCCTTTCTACCAGGCTGCTGGTAAAGCTGTCGGACAAGGACAAGCTCAGCTCCAAGAAAGGGGCCTTTTACTACAGGGTTGATCGGAAAAAGTATAACGCCAATTTCCACGCGTTTCTCAACTTTGTACCCGATCCGCATGTATTGATGAGTAACAGCAGCTTGTAAAGGCAAACTTTGAAATAATTTAATGGTTGTTTTGATATGAAAACACAACATTTGATTACGGCATGTTCACTATTGTTGGGCGTGTACGCTGCACCGTTAGCAGCGCAGCAGCCACTGAACTTTACCGTTAAAGCCAACGAAGTAAAAACAGCGGTGTCGCCCAATATGTGGGGTATCTTCTTTGAAGACATCAACCTGAGCGCTGATGGGGGCATTTATGCGGAGCTGGTGAAGAACCGTTCCTTTGAGTTCAGCACGCCACTCATGGGCTGGAGTATTCCGAAGGAGACAGCGGCTAATGGACAGGTGCTGATTGTAAACCGCCGGGAAACGGATGCTGCCAACCCCCGTTTTGCCAGGGTAACGGTTACCAGTACACGTAGTTTTGCACTGGTGAATGAAGGCTTCCGTGGCATGGGCATAAAAGCAGGAGAGCAGTATAATTTCACTGTGTATGCGAGGCCGCAGGGCACTGCACCGGTGCGGCTGACAGTTACACTATTGGATGAATCGGGCAAAGCCATTGGCAGTACAACGGTATCACCGTCGGGCAACAGCTGGCAGCAATATAAAGGCAGCTTCACCGCGGGCGCTACGGTACCCAGGGCAAAGTTGCAGGTGGAGTTCAGCGGTCAGGGCATTGTAGATGTAGACATGATTTCGCTGTTCCCGCAACATACCTGGAAAGAGCGTCCTAATGGATTACGCGCCGACCTCGTTCAGTTGCTGGCCGACCTGCATCCGGGCTTCCTGCGTTTTCCGGGTGGTTGCATCGTAGAAGGAAAGGAGCTGACCAACCGCTACCAGTGGAAGAAAACAGTGGGAGATGTGAATGAACGGACCGTGATCATGAACCGCTGGAACAATGAGTTTGCGCACCGCGCTACACCGGACTATTTCCAGTCGTTCGGACTGGGCTTTTTTGAATACTTCCAGTTGTCGGAAGACATAGGGGCGTCGCCATTGCCTATTTTCAACTGCGGTATGGCCTGCCAGTTTAATAGCGGAGAAGTTGTAGCGGTGAATGAACTTGATCCCTATATACAGGATGCGCTGGACCTCATAGAATTTGCCAATGGCGATGTGAATACAAAGTGGGGCGCACTAAGGGCAAAAATGGGTCATCCGGCGCCTTTTCATCTTAAAATGATGGGAGTGGGCAACGAGCAATGGGGCCCGCAATATGTAGAGCGGTACACCATTTTTGCAAAAGCGATTAAAGAGAAGTACCCGGATATTAAGCTGGTGAATAGTCTTGGCCCCGGCCCGGACGGCGATAAGTTTACCTTTCTCAATGACACCCTGCGTAAGCTGAATGCAGATATTCTCGATGAGCACTACTATAGCGCGCCGGAATGGTTCCTCAGCAATGCTGCACGGTACGATTCCTACGATCGCAAAGGGCCTAAGATCTTTGCCGGCGAATATGCCGCCCACAACAAAGCCGTTGCTAACGGGGGGAATAAAAACACCTGGCAGTGCGCGCTCGCAGAGGCGGCCTTTATGACCGGGCTGGAACGCAATGCCGATGTGGTGGTAATGGCCTCCTATGCGCCCCTGCTGGCGCATGTAGATGGCTGGCAATGGGCGCCGGACCTGATCTGGTTTGATAACCTGCGTTCTTATGGAACACCTAACTACTATGTGCAAAAATTGTATGCCAACAATAAAGGGAATTCGGTGGTGCCGATCCTGAAGAATAACCAACCCATTTCCGGACAAGATAGCGTATATGCGTCGGCGGTAGTAGATGACGCAACAGGTGAGCTGGTGGTAAAGCTGGTAAATGTTGCGTCTACTCCTAAACCCATCGCAGTAAACATACAGGGAGCAAAAAGCATCGCAGCCGGCGGCAGGCTGGTTGTCTTACAGAGTAATGATTTGCAGGAGCTCAACTCACTCGATCAGCCCAACCGCATTTCTCCGGAAGAAAAAAGCATAACGGTCAAAGGAAAAACAATTCGTACGGAGATAGCGCCCTGGTCATTTTACGTGATCAGAACCAAAATTAAATAGACCTGCAGCGCAACGAGATTACGCTGCAGCTCAGGGGAAAAGGCGTTGGCGTATCATGAACAGCTTTTTTTCAGCCTGCTGCACCCGTACTTTACGCCAAAGAGCCTGAAATATTTTTCGTAGGCTTCCTGTAACGGGTAAACGCTTTGAATTTTTTTTTATTAGCATAGTACCTTAAAAATTGGGCAAAATTGTTTGACTTTAGCAGGATTATCCCGATATTTAGTAACTCTTTTTCACTAAATACCAAAATACGTTATGGACATGCATTTCAAGGCGTTGACCGCCCTATTGATTTCCGGTGGTACTATGCTGGTTTCCTGTAATAATAATTCTGCTACAAAGCAGGAAGATAAGGACTCCACATCAGTTGCCACGCCGGTAGTATCTGGCCCGCGCAGCTTCGGTCAGACAGATGGCCAGGAAGTTTTGCAATACACCCTGAAAAATGCCGGCGGTATGGAAGTAAAGATCCTGAACTACGGCGGTATCATTACAGACATTATTACGGCCGATAAACAGGGACAGAAAGGCAACGTTGTATTATCCTACGATTCATTATCAGGTTACCAGCAGAAAGGGCAGCCATATTTTGGCGCGCTCATCGGCCGTTACGCCAACCGCATTGCCAACGCCAAATTTAAACTGGATGGCAAGGAGTATGCGCTGGCTGCTAACGACCACGGCAACACGTTGCATGGTGGCTTAAAAGGATTTGATAAAGTAGTATGGGCAGCTACGCCATCAGGCGATAGCAGTCTGCAACTTACCTATAGCAGCAAAGACGGTGAAGAAGGCTATCCGGGTAATTTACAGGCTACCGTTGTATACACGGTTACTCCTGACAATGCTTTGCAGATTACCTACAAAGCCACTACCGATAAAGCAACACCGGTAAACCTCACCAATCACGCTTACTTCAATCTCTCTGCAGGTAAAGACAGTACCATCCTTGGACATGAATTATCGCTCAAGGCGGGTCGTTATACACCTGTTAATGACAAGCTGATACCTACCGGCAAACTCGACGCGGTAAAAGGTACGCCGATGGATTTTACCTCCGCTAAAAAGATTGGTGCAGATATCGATAAAGTAAAAGGTGGTTATGATCATAACTGGGTACTGGATAAAAAAGAAGGCGCCCTGGAAACTATCGCTACCCTGTACGATCCTAACAGCGGCCGCTTTATGGAAGTAGCTACCACGCAACCCGGCATCCAGTTCTATACTGGTAATTTCCTCGATGGTACATTGACCAATACCCACAATGGTCAGAAGTATGTACAACATGCTGCGCTGTGCCTGGAAACACAACATTTCCCTGATTCACCCAATCAGCCATCCTTCCCGGGTGTGATCCTGAAACCGGGTGAAACATTTTCACAGACCACCGTGTACAAATTCTCTACAAAATAATTTAGCAAAAGTAACAGCGGCTGTTTCCTTAATGGAGACAGCCGCCTTTTTTTTGCTGTCAAAACCCGTTATAGAGCAGGTGGGGCAGGTTCCACCTGGTGCATTGCTATTTTTTTCATCATACCAATGATTCCCCAAACGCCCAGAACAAATCCTGATAGGGAGATGAATATCGCTGGTGGCAAAAAATGACTGCCCAGGTATACCAGCAGGAGCAGGTTAAACGAAACTAACAGGCTCATAACTGCCTTTCCCAGCCATTTCCCGGCGTTAAATGATATTGGCGGAATGTGATGATGCCGGCATTGCTGTTCCAGCATCATCTTTAGCTGATCCGAGAACTCCGCTGAAGTATGCGCTATAGCATTTTCCTGCAGCAATGCCCGGATCTGTTCCTCCCGTTTCTGCTCTTTTCTCATAGTAGACTTCTTTTTTCCTGGTTCAGTAATAAATGCAATGAGGCTTCGAGTTGTTTCCGCGCTCTCAGGAGCCTCATTTTTACGGCAGATTTATTCATATCCAGTATTTCACAGATCTCCCCGATATTCTTTTCAGCTATATAATAAAGTGTGATAATTGTCCTGTCTTCCGAAGATAATTCACAGAGGAGCCGTTTGACGTATTGTTTTCGTTCCGCTGTCACCAGGGAGCGCCAGGCCTGGTTTTCCGCCAGATCCGGGAGCTCAGATGCATGACCGATGTCAATTGAAACGGCTGCCGGCTTTCTATACTGCACTTTTGTAAGAGAGGTATTGTAAACAATCCGGTAAAGCCAGGTGGCAAACCTGGAGGCGTTGTTGAATTTCCCGAGAGAGGAAAAAGCCTTTATAAAGGAGTCCTGTACCACCTCTTCGGCATCTTCCCGGTTAGAAACGATTCCCAGCGCAATAGTAAATGCGAAATCCCTGTAAGTATCCACCAGGTAGGCAATACCAGCTCTGTCACCCAATATGGCTTTTTTTAGCAGTTCATCTTCCTGTTGATTTTTAGCCGGTAGTTTCATCGGATAATTAGACCTGTAGATTGTTTAGGTGGTCACATATTTTGGAGAATTTATTTTTTTATGGATTGTGACCACCGGGGCAAATTGCTGGTCTAATCATGAAAATAAGTAAAAACTTTAAAAAAACGAATCATGCAATTAATGTCCGCCGCCCTCCTTATTTCAATTGCACTGGTCATTTTTGGAATAAGCTATTATTATTTCACTACCAGGCACAGGGAAAGAATGAGTATCCTTGAAAAGGGACTGCCATCTGATTTCTTTAGTAACACCTTTCAGTTCCGGCCTCTCTTGTTGGTGCTGGGGATTGTAGCTATGGGTATAGCAATAGGGCTGCTAACCGGCGATCTGCTGAAATCGTGGAAGATTTCGGGAATAGAGGAAGTAGCATTTGCATTCGCGTTCTTTCTTTGCCTCGGTATCAGCCTGGTGGTGTCTTATTTTGTGCTTAAGTCCGCTACCGGGAAACCCTGACCAGCAGTAGTAGCCGGTGCTTCTGTGGTCCGGCCCCTGATACAGCCTGGCGCTGATTAACTTCCCTTTTTGACATAAGGACCGTTCCCCCTTTACTTTATTACCTGTTAATATGGGGGCTGTTCTATGCTTGACGTCATGCCGCTTGTCAAGAGCAATAAATAAAAAGCCATCCCGATACAGTCAGTACCAGAGATGGCTTTTACCAGCAGGGGCCTATTCCTTTACCATTCTGCAGCCATACAGCGGACCTGCACTGTTATTGGCCTTAGGTACAAAACGGATATTTACGCTTTGCTTGCCCTTGGTCAGATGCTCCGGGATAGTATAGGAAACAGGATAGAACCTGCTCTCCTTAAATTTATTGATGTCTTCTGTGGCAATGGTAGTGCCGTCTACAACAATATCGAAGGTTCGTCCCCGGTTATCCATACCCCAGTAAGTACATTGCAGCGAATGACGGGAGTTTGGATCTACTTTCATATTAAATGAGAAGTATCCGCCAGGCCAGGCGATACGCCATTTGCGACCGTGTTCTTCTTCGGTACTGGTTTTATCGCCGGTAAATTCGTGGTCACGCTCGGGTTGCATTTCGCCCGGACGAAGAATATCTGTGGTGCGCGCATCCAGTTCCTGTTGCGCTTTTTTGGCCGCCGCATATTTTACCTGCTGCTCCTGCCAGCTCTGCGGTGTAAACACATCCCAGTATACCGTGTAGTATTCATTGCGGGTCTGGTAAAAAGGTGTCAGTGAAACATCCAGTGGCTGTGCAGTACCGGCAGTACGGAACAGGAGGGTGCCCGAATCGCCGTCTCTGCGTATCCATGTAGCAGGGGCTTGGTTAGCCGCTACCAATACAGGTACACCGCTTACCGGATCAGGTTCTTTCTCTCCCAGGATACCGGATAATAATACCGGGCCATAAAATAAAGCTTGCCTGTTGGGATTATCCGGAAGGGCTTCTGTATACACATCGGCAGGTAAGCTGAGCGTTACCTGGTCGTTGTTCTTCCAGCTACGTGTAACAACAAAGTAGCCCGCTTCGTCTGTTTGCAAAGCCTGTTCCGTACCATTTACCTTAAGACTCATACCCTCTCTCGCCCATGCTGGTTTACGGATGCGCAGGGTAAAGGAGGCAGCTTTCTTTGTACTAACGGTTAAGCTTACACGATTCTCTGCGGGAAGATTATTTTCCTGTTTTACAGTGATGTTTTTTTCTTTCCAGTCGAGCACTGACGGGATAAACAGGTTTACAAACAAGCTGCCGTCGGCTCCGCGGTAGTAAATACTTTCGCCATATTTTACATGGTTCTCCATACCTGAACCCACGCAACAGGTAAAGGTTTCAAACTCGTCGCTGTATTCTTTGTGACCACCCATCCGCAGCGGAATAAAATAACACATCATGCCGGTTTCGTGATGCTGTGAGGCAAGAATATGATTGTATAATGCTTTCTCATAATAATCCATTAAACGTGCCTGTGGCTCCAGCGCAAACAGGTGCCTGGTGAGTTTAAGCATGTTATAGGTGTTACACGTTTCGGTGGTATTGTCCGTTAGTGCTTCATTGAGTTGCCGGGCCGGACCAAAGTATTCATAGTTGCTGTTACCACCATTGGCATAGGAGTGATCCCTGGTCACCACTTCCCAGAAATACCGGGCAATAGCGGCATCTTTGGGATCTTTGTTCAGCTCATACCTGCGGATACTGGCAATGGCTTTGGGGATCTGGGTATTGGAATGCTTACCGGGTAGTATGTCTTTCCCGATGGCCAGTGAATCCAGTATACGTTTATCATAAAAGCGATAGGAGAGGTCCAGGTATTTTTTATCACCGCTGAGGGCGTAGGTGTTGACAAGTGTTTCCGCCATGCCGCCATATTCGCAGATCAACATTTTCTGCATCTGTTCTTCAGTGAGATTTTTGATCACGTTACCTGTCCAGTCGGCGATGCCTTTGTTTACCTGCAGCGCTTCTGCATTATCACAATACAACCACGCATCCAGCAATCCCGCCATTATTTTGTGCACAGTGTACCAGGGCGACCAGCCGCCGTTCAGATCAAAGCCGCGGGAGCGGATATCGCCAGCGGCAATTTCGGACCAGAGCTTATCATCGTTCGGAAATGCCCCGATATAGCCATTGTGGCGATTCTGCTGGCACAACGCCAATTCGCTGACCAGGTAGGCTACCCGGTGAAGATAGGCCGTATCTTTAGTGGCCGCATATTGCATGGAGCAGGCAGATAAATAATGTCCCATGGTATGACCCGCCAGTCCACCGGTTTCCCATCCGCCATATTGTTTGCCTTTTGCAGGTAACCCGGCATTGGATCGAAAGGCCGACAACAAACGATCCGGATCTATCTTCAGCAGGTATCGTGCATCCGCCTGCATGGCGGTTTTAAACGGACCATCCAGCAGCGTTACCGCTGTTAACGGAAAAGGATATGCTTTTATAGTGGCCGTAGGCAATACTTTCATTTTGCTTTCTTTCCACCCGGGTACATAAGATTGTGCAGTTGCGCTATGGTACAGAGAGAGACTGCCCGCCAGCAAGCATCCCGTAATGATCAGTCTTTTCATTTTGTCAGTATTTACAGGCTAAAGCTAATCTGCCAAGGGTACACTTACTTTCCAATTATTGACAGAAAGTACACGTATTTTGATCAAATCACATTTTAAGTGTTTGCATGACAATAAATTTATGCAAAAAAATTGTCTTGCCCAGGATTAAACTGATTTTGTCTTATCCAGGATTAAACTGATTTTGATGATTTTACTGATTTTTTATTTCTGATTTTTTTGATTTAAAATGATTTTGGGAGATATAAGCGAATCTTATCCGCTCATATCTCCCAAAATCTTTTTAAATCAAAAAATAAAAAATCAGTAAAATCATCAAAATCAGTTTAATCCTGGGCAAGACAAAATTCGCAACAATAGCTTTTTTGCGTTACCCTAGAAATTCGGATTCTGTATCAACGTCCCTTTACTTCTGTCGATTTCCTGCTGGGGCATCGGGAAGTAATAATTTTTGGGTTTGGTAAATTTACGCGGCGCACCACCCCTGGTAATCACAGCACCATTGTAAGCCAGTTTAGGTTTTTTGTACAGCTCCACAATATCCACCAGTTTGGCTTTGTCCCAGCGTAACAGGTCCTGGTGGCGTTCATTTTCACCGCACAATTCCACCCGGCGTTCATGCATCAGGGCGGCCATACCGCCATTGGTTACCGCAGGTAAACCGGCAGAAGCACGTTTGCGAACGGCATTGATTTCGACATCACCTGCACCAGGTCCATTTAAACGGATCTTAGCTTCCGCTACTAACAAGTAAATGTCAGCCGCCCGCATTAATGGTGTTTTAAGCGAGTAATCCAACCCGCCGGAAGGTTTCCAGCTGCAGAATTTTTTATAGTGATAGCCGCTCCAGGAGGTAGCCGCTTCATAAGTGGCAATGCCGGTACCGATATTAATTTTGTCGCCGGGTTGCATAATGCAGATATTTTTGCGCGGGTCGCCTGCTTCAAACTCATCCACCAGCCCTTTGGTAGGGTAGAAGAAGCTCCAGCCATTCCAGTTACGGGGAGCATGGTAGGTGATGAAATCTGAATAACCATTACCATCTACTGTTTGAACAGCCAGCAGCATTTCTGAATTGTTGCCGGTAGCTACGCTGAAGTTATCTGCATAGTTAGTTGCCAGTTTATAGTTTGCATTGCTAACTACTTTGTTGCCATATTCAATCGCTTTATCCAGTTTTGACCAGTTCATATATAACTTGCACAACAGGCCCCAAGCGGTGCCTTTGCTCACGCGTCCCTTGTTGGCATCGTCGTAGGTTTCCGGCAGCTGATCGGCAGCAGTCAGCAGATCGCTTTCTATCTGGGCGCGGAGTTCATCGGCGGTTGATTTTGGTTTGTTATAAGAAGATTTTAACACGTCGTCTTCCGTGATCATAGGAGCATCGCCATAGATCAGCAGCAGTCGCCAGTAGGCGAATGCACGGAAGAAATGCGCTTCACCGAGACAACGGTTCTTTATGGCCGGATCGATAGCTGTGATCTTAGGCACATAGATCAGCACGTTGTTGGAACGGTTGATCGTCTCATATTTCCATCTCCATCCTACCCTTACGCTGTAGGTAGATGCATCGTAAGTGAAGTCTTCTATCACGTCATCATAATCGTGGTCGCCACCGCGTACCTGGTCGTCTGAGCAGTTATCGAATACAAACTCATTAAAGCCGGTATAATCTTCTTCCAATAAGGTATTATAAATACCGGTCACCCCGTCAATAGCATCACTCTGGTTACGCCAGTAGTTACCGGTGCTGTACACTCCTTTTGGATTTACATCCAGTACACTTTTACAACCGGCAAAAAGTAATACCGACGCCACTAATATATATTTGATCCGTTGCATAGTAATTAATTTAAAGTTTCCGTGAATTAGAAGTTGAGGGTAGCGCCAAAAGTAAAGGTCCTTGCCTGTGGGTAGGCGGCTACGTCTACACCTCTCTGCCTGTTGCCATCAGCAGTACCCTTGCTGCCATCAGAAGAACCGGTGTAACCCAGTTGCGGCGTTAAACCGGAGTAGTTAGTCAGCATAAACAGGTTTTGCGCGGCTACATATACATGGATATCAGAAATACCGCTGCGGCCCCATATTTTGGAAGGAATGGTATAACCCAGTGAAGCATTTCTCAGGGAAAAATAATCGCCGCTTTCCACGAAACGATCGGATGTCCGGTTATTTTTGTTGGCGTTACCCAGCGTCATTCTTGGTACTGTATTGCTGGTACCTGCGCCATGCCAGCGGTTCAGCGCATCTGCGTAGAGATTATAAGGATAGTTGGCATCCATTCCCTGCATTTTATCGGCGTTGTAAAGCTTTACACCACTCACACCGGCAAACGACAGGCTCAGGTCAAAACCTTTGTAGCTGGCGCCGGCCTGTATACCATATACCATTTTAGGATTTGGACTGCCGATGTTTACACGGTCTTTATCATCTACAATATTATCCCCGTTGGTATCCAGGAAACGCACATCACCGGGTTTAATATTGTCTTTGTTAGGATCTTTGCTGATGTTGGGATCATTGTTAATTTCATCTGCAGTCTGGTAAATACCATTTGTTTTCCAGCCATAGAAGGATGCCAGCGGTTGACCAACATAGGTACGGGAAATTTCCTGTCCCTGTCTGCCATAAGCGGTAGAACCGATATAGGAAGAAGGATCGTATAGCTTGGTCACTTCGTTTTTAATAAAAGAAGCGTTCGCGCTTACGTTGTAGCGGAATTTATCGTTGCCACCCTGGTAGCCTACTTCTATTTCCCATCCTTTATTGTTCAGCTGACCGAGGTTACGGTCAGGAATAGCAGACGTACCATGCAAGTCCATTTCAGGTGCGGGCACCAGCATGTCTTTCGTGTTTTTGTTAAACCAGGTAATGGTCGCATTCAGTTTGTCCTGCAGAAAACCGGCTTCCAGGCTGATGTTGGTCATTTCAGCCTTTTCCCAGGTGATATCCGGGTTGGCGAGCCTGGAGTTCCATACACCGGTGGTAGCGGTTTCGCCGAAGTTGTAGCGGCGGTCTTTGTCTATCTGCGCCAGGTACTGGAACTCGGTCACGTTCTGGTTACCCAGTTGTCCCCATCCGCCGGTGATCTTCAGGTTGCTCACGGCTTTTACGTTTTCTTTGAAGAAGGTTTCGTCTGAAATACGCCATCCTGCGGAGAATGCGGGGAAGTAACCCCAGCGCTGATCCGGTGCAAACCTGGAAGATCCGTCTGCGCGGAAGGTGACGGTCAGCAGGTATTTATCTTTATAGCCATAAAAACCCCTAATAAACCCGGAAGCGATAGCATTGGCATTATAGTAATTGCCTTTAGCATCATGGATATCGTTACCATTACTCAGTACCAGCTGATCTTTCGATTCATCATTAAAGCCCCATCTTTCTGCCTGGTTCCAGGACCCGTTGTAGGTTTGCTGGGAGTAACCACCTGTTACGGTGATATGATGAACATTGGCGAGTACTTTGTTGTAGGTCAGAAAAATTTCGCTCAGTTGGCTGTTATAGGTTTCGTTGCGGTTGAAAAGTTCCGCATGGTCGCGGGCCCTGGTTTGGTCCAGTACTTTCGGATTGAAGCCGGACTGGTTTACGAGGCTGCCGTCAAAGCCATAGTTGGCGCGCAAGGTAAGGCCATCCATTATTTCCAGTTCTCCGTATACGCTGGCCAGCATGCGATAGTTTTTGGTCCAGCTATCGGTGGTTTCGGCGGTATAAACCGGGTTGTTGATATCGCCCAGTTCATTGCTGGCTTTGGAGCTGCCCCAGCTGCCATCCGGGTTGTGTACGGGGATAGCCGGGTTGAAGCGGAGGGCGCTGAAAATGAGACCTGTCTGGGAAGAATAGGTATCGGGTCCGCTGTTTTGTTTATAGGTGAGCTGGATGTTTTCGCCTACCTTGAAACGTTTACCCAGTTTGTGTTCTGAGTTAATGCGTACGGAATATCTTTTAAAATAGGAGTTGGTGATAATACCGGTTTCATTATAGTAGCCGGCGCTGAGCATATAGTTGGAGGTATTGTTGCCGCCGCGCAGATTTACGTCTGCATTGGTAACATGACCGGTACCAAACAGGGCGCGTTGCCAGTCGGTACGCTGGGTGGCATAATACGGGTCCTGCCAGATCGGCTCAATGGACACGCCATCGTTGGTATAGCGTTCCTGTTTCAGCTTTACCAGGTCGGGAGCGGTGAGCAGGGGGATATAGCGCATGGCATTGGAAACGCCGCGGTATAGGTTGACCGATGCTTTCAGCTTTTCACCATAATTTCCTTTTTTGGTGGTAATGATCACCACGCCGTTGGCGGCGCGTGTACCATAGATGGCAGAAGAGGAAGCATCTTTCAGTATTTCCATGGAGGCGATATCGTTGGGGCTCACATCTGAGAGTCCGCCTGCGGGTACGCCGTCTATAATGATCAGTGGATCTGAGTTATTAATAGTACCTGTACCGCGGATACGGATGGAGGGCGTGCTGCCGGGGGAGGCGTCCGACCTTACGATATCCACGCCTGTTACGCGGCCCTGGATGGCCTGTGCGGCGTCTGATACGGGAAGGTTTTTAATGTCGGATCCTTTTACGGAGGCGATGGTACCTGTAACATCACGGCGGCTTTGCACACCATAACCTACTACCACTACTTCACCCAGTCCTTTCGTGGTGGCCGACAGTGATACGTTGATAATGGTCTTCTCGCCGATGGTTACGGTTTGCGGTTCGTAGCCGATAAACGAGAACAAAACCGATTTAGCACCCGGGGGTAAAGAAAGGGTATAGTTCCCTTTTGTATCAGTACTGGCTCCGCTGGAGGTGCCGGGTACGGTTACATTTACACCAGGCAGACCAGCACCGTCTGCCGCTCCGGTCACTTTCCCGGTGAGGGTCTTTTGAGCAAATGCCGCGCTGGTGGCTGCACATAGAAAGACCAACAGAAAGCATAATTTTCCAGTGAATGAATACCTCATAATTAGTGAATAAGAAGTGAAATTGAATAGAAACGTGATTGGAACAGAATTACGGCCTGTTTTTTTTTGCTGTGTTAGTATTTTTGGTCGTGATTAAATAAAATTTGCTAAATCGTTATTGCAACTTTACCTGTTGCAGGTAAAATTTGCATTATTCACCGGGCCCCCAAAAAAAGATGAAATAAGTTGGTCTTTCACATGATCAGTATGGCACGTCGTAATGCTTAGCCAGAAAAGGAATTACACGTCTACATCACATCGCATCGCATCAGTTTTCCGGCAGTAAGGTAACGAATTTTGTAAATGTACGTGTATAGTTTTTTGACTGGATATGATGTTAGATTAAATATCTATTAACACTTGAAAAGGTGTATGGGATACACTTACAGGAGATGACAAAAAAATAAGGGGGACCTTTTATGGTCCCCCCGGTTGACAAAATCTTCGTTGCACCAATTAAAAACTAAACGCCGAAGGTTAATAGCTGGTTCGCGAACTATCGGCAGTTGTTATATTTTCCCTTCGGGAAACAACTGAACTATCACCCCCTTTCTTCCTATTGGCGAAGTAATATACCGGTATACCCGACAAGGTGATAAATAAACCGGGCCATGTAAATCTTGGTTTATATATAAATAACAATCCGCAGAAAGCAATGCCCATCAGTATATACAATACCGGCAACACCGGGTATCCAAAAGCTTTGTAGGGCCTGTCGGCATCCGGACGTTTTTTTCGCAGGATAAAAATCCCGGCAATGGTGAGCATGTAAAAAGCAACTACCACAAATGAAATCATATCCAGCAAATCACCATAACGGCCGCTAAGGCACCACAGGCAAGCCACCAGGCATTGTATCCATAATGCAAAGGAAGGCACTGCAGAATGGTTTAAAGTACCAGCCCTTTTAAAAAACAGACCATCTTTTGCCATCGTATGATACACCCGCGCACCGGCGAGTATAATTCCATTGTTACAACCAAAAGTAGAGATCATGATCATCACGGCTATTACGATAGTACCCGTGTTGCCCATTACAGCCTGCGATACGGATACGGCTACACGATCTTTGGGTGCATGCGCAATTTCTGATAAGGGTAATACAGCGAGATAGGTAATATTGGTTAACAGGTAGATGACCGTCACAATAGCCGTTCCTAAAAAAAGACTCAGCCCGATGTTTCTCCGGGGATTTTTTATTTCTCCTCCAACAAATGCCACATTATGCCAGGAGTCACTGCTAAATACGGAGCCCACCATTGCTGCGGCAATAGCGCCGAATGCCGTAATGGTGGTATAGGTACCCATACTGCCATCTGCAGTTAACGGATGCAGTTCCCACGCATGCTGCCAGTTGGCCTGCCACACTTCCGGCTTAACAGCCAGCAGCCCGCAGATGACCAGTGCAGCGAGACTGAGCAGCTTAGTGAGCGTAAAGGTAGTCTGTATGGTTTTCCCTCCTTCAATACCCCGTGTATTCATATACGTGAGTAATACAATTACCCCGATAGAAAGTAGCTGAGCAGCAGTAATATGCAATGTGCCCAATGACAATACCACATTTTCTTCGCTGAACACCGGCAGGAGATAGGCGGTAAATTTGGCAAAAGCTACTCCCACTGCCGCAATAGTAGCGGTTTGTATCACGGTGAAAAAACTCCAGCCATACAGGAAACCCGTCATTGTGTTATATGCTTCTTTTAAGTAGATGTATTGCCCGCCAGCCCGTGGGAACATACCACTCAGTTCCCCGTAACTCAGCGCTGCGGTAAGCGTCATAAAACCGGTCAGCAACCATACCAGCAGTAACCATCCGGCACTTCCGGTATGACGGGTAATATCTGCACTGACAATAAAAATTCCGGAGCCTATCATGCTGCCGGCTACAATCATGGTAGCATCCAGCAACTTAATGGACGGCTTAAAGGTAGGAGCGTCTGACATAGTAACTATCGTAGTTTGGTTGATATTACAGGTTTATCTCCCTTAAAACTACAGTTACTTTGCTGGCAATTCTATTCGCTTTTTGATCAATACTATGCAGATTTTGTTGTAGTGCCCGGGGTTCCATGCTCCAGTTGCTCGTACTCCCGCAGGTAACTCCGTGGCGATTTACGGGTGATACTCTTGAATACCCGGTTAAAATTCGCAATGCTGTTAAACCCACAGTTATATGCCACCGTGGCAATACTGTCGTACGATCCACCAGCCAGCTTTTTACAGGCTTCATTGATCCGCACTTCGTTCAGGAAGGATACAAAGGTTAACCGCGTATGCTTTTTGAAGTAACGGCAAAATGCCTGCGGCGTCATATGTGCTTCCCTTGCTATATCTTCCAGCTTTATTTCCGTATCATAATGCTGCATGATATAATTATAAATATACCCGATACGGATGCCTTCCTGCTCATTCACCGCCGACAGCCGCGAACCCGTAATCAATGGTTCCAGGTTCTTTATGGTAAGAAAGAAATTGATCAGCTCCACAAAGGCCAGGAACTGTGCAATGCCCTGCGATTGGTGGATTTTCAGCAAACGACTGGAAATGTCCACTACGTGCGCTTCCGGGATCTTAAACCCGTTTTGCGACTGATCTATAAATGCTTTTATCTTTTTAAATTCCGGTAATTCAAATAGCGGGCCCAGCTTACCTTCCGGGTTAAAGAAGAGGGTAAGCGCCTGCACATTTTTTTTGTTCTTGCTGCCGGGCAATTCCTCACTCTTCAACACATGCGGCTGGTTGCTGCCTATCCAGTAAATTTCGTTCGACCAGAACGCATGCATATTATTTTCTACTATCAAAGTACCATGGCCATGCTGGATCCAGGTTAGCTGTATCTCCTCATGCCGGTGAAGATGCGGGTAAAAGGCCGGTAACCAGTCTTTTTGTGTGATAATGGTTTTATCGTGCGCAACAGGTATCGTAAACTGTAATACTTTCATGTAATTACATTATTCTTTTTTTAACACCTTTGAAGGATTTGTCATCAAATTTAGGTGAAGATATGAGAACAAGTTATTAAAAAACGTTTAAAAACTAATCAATGGCTGATGTACTTTTAAAAAATTATCTGACGGGGAAGTTATATTAATTGTCAAAATTACATTTCGTAGCAACGGATCATTACAACTTATGAAATACAACCGATTTCTTTATCTGCTGGTATTGTGGAGCCTCCCCACCGGGCTGCTGCTCGCACAGCAAAGTAAGCCAACACCTTATCTGCCCTCGCATGCGGAGATATTGCAACGGTATAAAAAGGCACAGCTGTTGGATAGTATTACCCGGAAAACCATTTGCCGCCACAATGTGGACGCTAACTGGTTACCGGATGGAAAGTCTTTCTGGTATTTAATAACAGGCAGGGATAGCAGCAAAACTGTTTATCTTGTGACCGCCGCCACCGGGAAAAAAGAAGTGATCACCGATACGGCAAAAATTGCGCAACTGGCTAAAACCCAGGTATCAGCAAAACCTGTTCGTGAACATGAACCCAGCCGTTGGGAGGGATTTGCCACAGACAGCGTTTCTCCCGACAAGCAATGGGTGGCTACCACCATCGACGGCAATGTATACGTGCGCTCAGTGGCCACCGGAGCCCAGAGCTGCTTTACTACCGACGGCAAAGCGGCCGGTGATTATTACGGCGCCCTCGCCTGGTCGCCCGACAGCAAATACCTGGTAGGTTACCGCATCCACCCGGTGGAAGACTCCTCCGTGTATTATGTACTGACCGATATACCGGGCACCACCCGCGGACAACTGCGTTCCCAACCCTACAAGCAACCCGGCGATCCTTTTACCACCTACGATATGTACCTGTTTACCCTTGCAGGCAATACCGCTACCAAAGTAAAAACGGAACAGATCGACTTTTTCGATGCCCCGGTCCTGCACTGGCGCCATAAAGATCCACGCTTCTTCCTTTATGAAAAGGTAGACCGTGGTCATCAGCGTTTCCGGGTGATAGAAGTAGACGCCGCCAATGGCAATACCCGCACCGTACTGGATGAACAAACCCCCACTTTCATCTACGAATCCCGCCTCTATACGCACTACCTTCCCGAAACGAATGAACTGCTATGGACCTCCGAAAAAGATGGCTGGCGGCATATTTATCTCGTTAATACCCTTACCGGGGAAATAAAAAACCAGGTGACAAAAGGTGACTGGGTGGTCAGGGACATCGACAGCGTAGACGTAAAGAAAAGAGAAATCTGGTTCAGGGCAGGAGGGAGGAACACTGGTGAAGATCCCTACTTCATTCATTACTACCGTACGGACTTCGAAGGACAGCACCTGCTGGACCTCACCCCGGCCGCAGGCAACCACCTGGTATTCTTTTCTCCCGATAGAAAATATTTTATAGATAAATATTCGCAGGTAAATGTGCCACCGGTAAATGAATTGCGGCGTACTGCCGATGGGAAACTGATCAGCGTATTGGAAAAAGCCGACGTGAGCGGCTGGACGGCCACCGGTGTGCCTTTTCCCGTTCCCTTTACTGCAAAGGGCCGCGACGGCAAAACTGATATCTGGGGTGTTATGTGCAGGCCAACAGATTACGACTCCACAAAAATGTATCCTGTGGTGGAAAATATCTACGCCGGTCCCCAGGATGCGTTTGTTCCCAAAAGCTTTATGAGCTATTATACAGACATGCAAAGCCTGGCCGATCTGGGCTTTATCGTGGTCCAGATCGATGGGATGGGTACCGCCAACCGCTCCAAGGCATTCCACGATGTGTGCTGGAAGAACCTTGTTGACGCAGGGTTCCCGGACCGCATGCTGTGGATCAAAGCGCTGGCGCAAAAGTATCCTTTTGCAGATACCTCACGGGTAGGGCTATACGGAACTTCCGCCGGTGGACAAAATGCGCTGGGCGGCCTGCTCTTTCATCCTGAATTCTATAAAACGGCAGTGGCTTCCTGTGGCTGTCATGATAACCGGGTCGACAAACAATGGTGGAACGAACAATGGATGGGATATCCCCTCGGCAAACACTATGAAGAGCAATCGAATGTGACCAATGCGGGCAAATTGCAGGGGCACCTGCTCCTGATAGTAGGGGAAGCCGATACCAACGTGCCGCCGGAATCTACTTACCGGGTGATCAACGCACTGATCAAAAAAGGAAAGACCTTCGAGTTTTTGCCCGTGCCCGGCATGGGACATAGCGACGGAGGCCCTTACGGACGAAGTAAACGCCGCGATTTCTTCGTAAAAAACCTGTTGAATACGAATCCTCCGGATAGAAATATAAACGAGTAAAATATGCCTCTTTTAAAGAAATTATCTCCGCTCCTGGCAGGCCTGTTGTTGCAGCAGGGAATCGTTTTCGCCCAGTCGGCCGACAAGGATCTGTACCTGCAGACCAGCGAAGTAAACAACATCATGGTGCAGTATGATGCCGACGCCGGTAGCCTGCGCCGGTTTTATTTTGTAGATAGCTCCCCGGAGCAGACCGACCGCATGTCAGTCCTTGTGAAAAGCTATCAGCAACGGCTGGAACAGCTGAACTACGGCGCGCTGAATGTAGGCGCCCAGGTGGACTATACCCTTTTTAAACGCCGGCTTTCCCGGGAAATGGAAGAATTGTCGATCGCCCGCAAGGAAAGTGCACAGCTGAAAAAATGGTTCTCTTTTGCAGAAAAGATCTACACAACAGAACAACATCGCCGTCGTGGTGAAAAGCCGGATGCAGCTTCATTAGCGGCGCAACTAAGCGATATGGCAAAAGAAGTGATCAAAAGCAGGCAGCAATTGGAAAACGACAGCTCGCTCACCCTGCCGCAACTCCGGCGCGGGGTCAGTACCATAAACGGCTTGCGGGAAGCGCTGGGAAGTGTTTTTACTTTCTATAACGGGTACGACCCCCTCTTTTCCTGGTGGGTGCCTGCCCCCTATAAACAGTTGGACAGCCTGCTGAAAACCTATAGCGTCGCCTTCTTAAATAAAGAAAAAGGTACGGCCCGCATACCGGACGATGGCAGCGGTATTGCCGGTCATCCTATCGGCAGAGCAGCACTGGCTAAAGGATTGGACGATGAAATGATTCCTTACACCCCGGAGGAACTGCTGGAAATTGCCAATAAGGAATTTGCCTGGTGCGATGCAGAAATGGAAAAGGCCACCCGCGAAATGGGACTGGGCACCGATTGGAAAGCTGCCATGGAGAAAGTAAAAAACAGCTATGTACCGCCGGCAGATCAGCCAGCCGCCATGATGAAACTCTATAATGAATCAGTAGATTTTATTAAACAGCACAACCTCATTACCCTGCCGCCGCTGGCAGAAGAAACCTGGCGTATGATCATGATGACACCGGAACGGCAGCTGGTGAACCCATTCTTTACCGGTGGCGAAGAATTTAGTGTATCCTATCCCGTTAGCAGCATGAGCCAGGAAGATAAGATGATGAGTATGCGTGGCAACAATCCGCACTTCTCGCATGCAACTGTGCATCACGAGCTGCTGGCCGGACATGCCCTGCAGGAGTTTATGCAGAACCGTTATAAGACTTACCGTCACTTCGAAACCCCTTTCTGGATCGAAGGATGGGCCCTGTATTGGGAACGGCTGCTCTGGGACCAGGGCTTCGCAAAGTCGCCGGAAGACCGCATTGGTATGCTATTCTGGCGTAAACACCGCTGCGCGCGCATCATCTTTTCCATTAATTACCATATCGGCAAATGGACTCCTCAGCAATGTATCGACTTCCTGGTTGACCGTGTAGGACACGAACGGGCAAATGCGGAAGGAGAAGTACGCCGCTCTTTTGTAGGCGGTTACAGCCCGCTGTACCAGATCGCCTATATGATCGGCGGATTACAGTTCGAAGCGCTGAAAAAAGAGTTGGTAGACAGTGGTAAAATGTCCTTTAAACAATATCACGACGCTGTGCTCCGGGAAAATATGATGCCTGTTGAAATGCTCCGGGCGATCCTCCTGGATAAACCGGTGCCAAAGGACTTCACGTCCTCCTGGCGCTTTTACAGATTATAGGCCGGGCAAAGCCCGGTGGAGCGCCTTCGGCGCTTGTCTTTGAACAGGATTAGACTGATTAAAATGATTAGACTGATTTTAGTTATTTTTTTGCAAGGTGCTTACATCTTTCTGAATGCATTCGCAAGGAAGTAAAGACCTATAATAGAAAAAGCTAAAATCAGTCTAATCATTTTAATCAGTCTAATCCTGTTCAAAGACAAGCGCCGAAGGCGCTCTTCTCCTTTATTACTCCTCCCACGCACCCCTCTTTCCAGTTAAAATCAGCAATCTATCAGTTAATTTCCGGGAAGTAATTTCCATCCCTTTTAAATAGATTTGCTTTAACAATTAATTGTCAAACATACAATTAAAATAAATCAACCGAAGTAAGGTATTATATCTTGTCGACGCACTGTGTGCGGACGTGTAACATCATATATCAACCAGAATTTTTCAACACCGCTTAAACTTAATCCCATGCAAAAAATTGTCATGGCCTTTATCGCCTTATTGGCGGTCTTACCATCTGCTGCCCAGAACATACAAGTTACCGGCAAAATTACAGATGAAAGAAGCGGGCCATTGCCCGGCGCCTCGGTCAAAATCAAAGGCAATTCCCAGGGTGTGGTCACGAACGACAAGGGAGATTTTTCCCTGACGGCCCCACCCGACGCCACGCTGGAAATCAGCTTTATCGGCTATCTAAAACAGGAACAGAAATTAAAAGGCCGCACACACCTGAACATCGTGCTCACCGCACAAAGCGGCGCACTGGGAGATGTAGTGGTAATCGGCTACCAGACCGTCAACCGGCGTAAAGCTACGGCCGCCGTTTCCAGCATCAAAGGGAAGGATATTGAAAACATTCCCGCCGGAAGCTTTGAACAACTGCTGCAGGGACGTATGTCAGGCGTTAATGTGCAAAACTTTACCGGGGAACCCGGCGCGGCGCCCACTATTTCCGTAAGAGGAAATACTGCGATCGGTACTTCCTATCAAAGCAACCAGTATAAAATATTAAACAAACCATTGTACGTTATCGACGATGTACCACAGTTCAATGATGATATGGTAGGACCGGATATCGGTACCGGCACCAACAACATCGCGGGGTTAAATCCCAATGAAATAGAATCGGTCGATGTGCTGAAAGATGCCGCCGCCGCTGCAGTGTACGGCTCCCGCGGCGCTAATGGCGTCATTATTATTAAAACCAAACGCGCCAGAACCGGTGCGCCTCGCTTTAGCGTATCGGCTTACGGCGGACTAACGGAAATCCCTAAACTCCGTACGGTACTTGTCGGCGCCGCAGAACGCAGAGAGAAAATCCGCTTGTACGACGATGCTTTCCAGGATAACCTGGACCGGCTTACCCACAAAAATCTCATCATGACAGACAGCCTTAACCCGGACCTGAACAAGGCTACCGACTGGCAACGCCTGTTTTACCGGAATGGATTCGTACGAAATGTCGACTTTAACGTATATGGGGGAACGGAGTTTAATACCTATCGCCTGTCGGCCGGTTTATATATGGAAGACGGTATCGTGAAAGCCTCAGGATTTAAACGTTATACGCTCAATTATTCTTCTTCCATACGTACCAAAAATGGCGCGCTGGAAGTAGTTCCCAATATCCGGCTGGCCCGCATGGAAAGAGGAAGAGGCTCCGGAAGTGCAGATCTCTTCGGCGCAGTAGGGCAAAGCATGCCTTCCTCATTGTTTGCGCCGGACGAAAACAGCTTGCAGCGTGTATTGGGTCGTTACTCCAGCAATCTTGATGTTAATACCGATAACCAGGTCAACGGTGATATATCGGTGCAGCTGCGGCTATCGAATCAGTTGTCGTTCCGCTCCCGCAACTCGGTATCCCTGGTAATGAGCCGCCGGGATGTATCCGTACCCGGAGAACTCAATGCCGACCTGGGAAACAGCGCGTCCTCCAGCAGCGGACTGCAGCAAAGCTATACCACTTCCAACGATTTGAACTGGAACGCGGTATTCGGAAAAGGAAAGGAGCATACCATTAATGCCATCGTTGGACAAGAAGTACAATACAGCACCTATCAGAACACGTTCGCCCGGGGCGACCGCGGAGCCAGTGATCAGATCCAGGTGGTGAATGGTTTTCCGCAGGGGCCTTATCTCTATGGTAGTTCGTCTTATGCGGCATTTGGTATCCTCTCGCTGTTTTCAAGAGTGAACTATGATTACAAAAGCACTTATCTCTTTTCAGCGTCCCTGCGTGGCGATGCTGCATCCAGCTTCGGGTCGGATAATAAATGGGGCTACTTTCCCGCTATTTCCGCCGGTTGGATGATCAGCAATGAACCATTCATGCGCCGCTACTCCAGCTGGTTGTCTATGCTGAAACTGCGCGGCAGCTACGGTGTGCTGGGTAACCTCCCCGGTGATTACTATCTGCAGTACAGTCTTTATAACGTAGGCGGCGCCGGCTACAACGGCAGCGGTCTTAATCCCAACACCTACAATGGCGCCGTAACAATTACCCCTCAATTTGGCTCCGGCGGTGTGGCGCAGAAGGATATCAGCTGGGAAAAAACCGGCAGCTGGAATGGTGGGATAGAGGCCGAACTGATGAATGGTAAATACTACTTCAGCGCTGATGTATATGTGAAAAATAGCAAGGCGGGACTCATTGATATGAACCTGCAAAGTACCACCGGTATTGCTACCGCTAAAACAAACGGTGCGCAGTTGCGTAATTCCGGTATCGACATCAATTTCCAGTTCAGGAATGTAATGCCGGAGAAAAGCGCGCTGCGATGGGAGATCCTCTGGAACGTAAGCATGAATAAGAATATAGTGGTAAGCATGCCTAATAATAACAGGGACCTTACCTTCGGAAATCTCTTTAATACCACGCATATTCTTACCCGGGGAAAAGCAGTGAATACTTTTTACCTGTTGCAAACGCTGGGTGTATATGCTACCGATGCGGACGTGCCGACAGATAAATATACCGGCAAGAAATTTCAGGTTGGAGCGGTGAATGATCCGGCATCCAACAACCCTTTCCGGGCAGGCGAGTTTATTTTCGCGGACCTGGACGGAGATGGTATTATTGATGCCTTTAACGGCGGCATCTCCGGAGATAAAATTCCTTACGGTAACCCTAATCCTTTCCTGACCGGTGGTATCACCCAGAATTTCTACTGGAAGAATTTCACCTTCGGTTTCCTTTGCACTTTTACTTTCAAAAGAGATGTGTTGAACCTGTATGAGTCTGATACCTATGGCCGCTATGGCTGGGATGCTTCCGGCAATGAATTCTCCAAATATGCGGTGTCAGATCTTTCTGCCATGAACATCTGGCGCAAACCCGGTGATAAAGCCCAATATGCCAGAATGGATATCGGCACCTACCGTTATTACTACCGTGCCGACCAGACTTTCTTCCTGGAAAGAGGCGATTACTTCAGGATCAAGAATATTTCATTTGGTTACACGCTGAAGGAAAAAGCCCTGAAACCGCTGCACCTGAACCGCCTGCGCTTCTACGGATTGATGGATAATGTGTACATATTCCAGGCCTCCAAGCGACTGCCTGATGCGGAAAATGTAAACCCATACGGTGAGTATAACGGTGTCGGCTATCCGAGCCCGCATAAATATACACTGGGCGTTGATGTAGGATTTTAAAAACAGCTAAACACTTTTTATGAAACGGACTTTAATTATCATCATTATAGTGGGCGCATTTTTATCAGGGTGTAAGAAAATGCTGAACCAGGAACCAAAGGATACTACGTACGAAGAAAAGTTCTGGAAGTCGGAGAATGATATGAAGAAAGCGCTGGCGGGCGCCTACGCGGCACTGCGCTCCAATATGCTCGACCAGGACTACCTGCATAACCTCGGCGACATGACGCTGGGGGATCAGTTCATCGTTATCAGGAGCGGCCCTTATTTTTCGGGGGCCGACTGGAATATACAGGTAGGTAAATTTGAAATGAACTACCTGGATGTGTTCCGTAACTGGTCAAGATTTTACAGTACCATTCTGCAAACCAATCTTATCCTGCAAAAGTTGCCACTGGTGCCGGAAGATACCTTCCAGGACGACCCGGAGAAGGGACGGAAGAACATTGCGGGGCAAACCCTGTTTATCCGTTCTTATGTTTACTTTCAGCTGCTCCGCACTTTTGGCGATGTGCCGTTGATACTAACACCCGACCCGGATCCTATTGCCAACAAACCGCTGGCACGTACAGACAAAAACCTGGTGGTACAACAGATCCTGAATGACCTCGATTCGGCAGCTGCCTGCCTGGATATGAATTACGAAGTGGAATCCAACAGGGGTACTGTCCCTAATAAAGCCGCCGTAATGGCTTTACAGGCGCAGGTATACCTGTGGCGTGCCTGTGTAATCAAAAAGCCAGCCTTTGAGGCTACGCCCGATATGGCCGATGTAACAAAGGCATCCACACTGGTGGAAAGCATCATCAACAGCGGATTGTATGGCTTGCCGGCTTCCAATGGAAAGATCGATAGTATCCAGTATTCAAAAGCATTCACCGGTAGTACCCGCGAAAGCATCTTTGAATTGTATACCCGTTATGCCTATAACGAAGGCTCCAATAACCTGATGCCCATCAAATTTTTAAGAATCCCGGTGCTGGCAAAAACAGACTGGAGCGATCTGCTGTTGGGCAACAGCTTTGTTGATAACCTGTTTCCGCGTGTAGTGCAAACGGGCGCCACTACAGAAGACACACTACCTAATACGGATATACGTAGAAATTTATTTCTCTATGATGCAGACGGCGCTCAGCCCATCTTTACAAAATATAGCAACATCATCTACAATAATCCTAATCAGCTGGCCGAACCTTATCTCGATAATAATGTTTCCCTGATCCGTTACGCGGATGTATTGCTGAGCCGCATGGAAATTGCCGTGTACAAAGGTCAGCTGGGAGATGCCTACTCGCAATTGCGTAGTTTCCGCCGCTCCCGTAATCAGCCACAGATGGACTCTGCACTGTACGTCAGCGAATCGCCGCTTACTTATAACAGCTTGCTGGATGAAATCATGACGGAACGTTCCAGGGAATTGTTTATGGAAGGGCAGCTTTATTTTGATGATGTAAGAATGAAGCGGTCTGTAGTTCCCTGGCTTACACCTGCACGGTACAACCAGGAAGGTTACCTGTTACCACTGGACCCCGCACTGTTCAATAACAACCGGCTGCTGGTGCAGAATAAATACTGGGCAGGCAAAATTTAGTTTCCATCCAAATCATTCATCATGAAGATCATTCATCTGTTACTGGGATCACTGCTGATCCTGGCTGCATGTAAAAAAGATAACTACCTCGTTAATGATGGAGGTACCGACCTGGAAAGGATCAGGAAGATGTCTACCTACGAGTTCCTGAAAGAAAGTAAGGTCCTGGATACCGTGGTGCTGCTGATAGACCGTGCCGGCATGAAAGACGAGATCAACGGTAACATCACTTTTTTCTCACCCACTACCTTTGGTGTTAACAGTTTCCTGGCACAGCAAACTATTGCGTTGCAAAGGAAATATAATAATGAGAACATCAAGTTTACATTAGATAGTTTATCTGCCGACAGTATTAAGTTTTACCTGCGCCGCCACATATTTAAAGGCGTCATTGATAAAAGTGCGCTGGGCTATACAAAGAAGCCTTTTATGAATGTTAATAATGAAGGCAGTTATTTCCTGTTACTGGAGAAATATTATATCGATGTGAGCGGCATCCGGTCTACCACCAACCGGATTCAGATCAGGCGGGTATTTGGACAGGCAGATGAGGATGTGCCGGCAGGCACAGAAAACAGGGAACCGGATTTTTATGCGTATGTGCAAACCTCGGAAGTACGCACTGCTACTGGAATAGTGCATGTACTGGAGGCTAACGCCAACCTGGGATTTTACATTTACAGAGAAAATTAAAAATAAGATGACCATGAAATATATCTTATTCGCCATCGTTGCATTTGTATTGATGACTGCTGCGTGTACCAAAGTGGAAGAAGGTTTTCTGAGTGATGGTATCCGTTATAAGAGTCCTGAAATATTTATTCCCAAAGGTATTACCGCCCGCTATCCGGGAATTTTATTTGATGGTTCTACACCACCGGTAAAATTTGAAATGCTGGATATGCGGCCCGTAGAGGGTGGCAAGTTGTCCGCAGCATTTACTACCAGGTACCCGGTATGGGTATTTAAAGATAAAATGTCTTTTGATCCGGATACCGATACTACTATTGCGTTGTTACGTGCAAAGCAGGATAGTTTGCAGGAATTGCCATTCGAATTTAACCCGGTAAACGGCGGGTTCCTGTTTAAAGCACCTTCCGCCAACCTGCCCAATGGTGTATATGAATTTGATGTACAGGCCACCAACGTAAACGGAAGCAAGGTATATAAGAATCTTGCCCGCCTGCATATCGAAGATCCTGAGTATATCCGTATGACGGAAGTACCCGTGATACCTGGCTATGATTCTGTTACCAATACTTTTCCCGGTGAAGCAAAAGGAACGATGGAACTAAAACGTATATCCGCTACCGGTACCCGGGTGATGTTGAAGATCATGGATAAGAATGGTAAACTCTTTAATCCGAAAAACGGCGAAGTGATTATCCGGGGCGACCGGCCTTCATTTGCGTCCTATGCAAAATTTAACCCGGTCATCGTAACGGATACCGCGTTGATCACCGATTATGCAATAGCTCCTTATCCGGCCAAACTGATTCCGGGCTTTGTAAACTACCTGATTTACTACCGCATCCCGGCCTGGTTTATCAAGATGGACGGCGGTGTTGCCAAAGCCTGGTCTGCCAATCCCCGGTTTGGCTTCCAGATCCTCTTTGAAGGAACGTATGAAATAATTGTGAGATTACCCAATGTGACGAAGCTATAAACTGCCAGTTAGCCTTCGCCTATGTGATACGGCAGGAACGCAGTTTTAAGCCTGAGCTATATCGCTGGCCTATTGCCAGGGATGAAATCAGCAAAAAAAGGTCTGCTGGAGCACTTTCTGGCTATTAAAAAATAATTGTTAAATGGACAATTATTAATATTATATTAGAGAATATAAAGTAAAAAGGTATGAGATCATTTTTGGGAAGAGCAGCGCTGGCAGGTACCGGTATGCTGATGGCTTACACAGCAGTCGAGGCCCAGTTGCAGAAAGATTACCCGATCAAACCAGTAGCTTTTACGCAGGTACGGGTGAACGACAATTTCTGGGCGCCGAAAATAAGAACCAACGCCACGGTAACAATTCCTTATACATTGGAACAGTGCAGGAAAACGGGCCGTATCGATAATTTTCTGCGTGCCTCAGGCAAACTACCCGGCGATAAGCTGACGGAATATCCCTTTGATGATACCGACTTATATAAAATAATAGAAGGAGCTTCCTATGGATTACAGACGCAGCCCAACCCAGGTCTGGAGAAATACCTGGATACGCTGATCAGCATCATTGGCGCGGCCCAGGAGAAAGATGGCTATCTCTATACTTTCCGTGAAATAAAGGGAGTAAAGCCACACGACTGGATTGGCAGTAAAAGATGGGAGAAAGAAGAAGACCTGAGCCATGAACTTTATAATGCGGGCCACCTCTTTGAAGCAGCAGTAGCGCATTACCAGGCTACCGGTAAGAAAACGCTGCTGAATATAGCGATCCGCAATGCTGATTTACTGGTACGTGATTTCGGATGGGGAAAAGAAGAGAAATTTCCGGGTCACCAGATCGTGGAAACAGGACTAACACGCCTGTACCGGGTTACCGGTAACAAAGCCTACCTCGACCTGGCCAAATTTTTCCTGGATGTTCGTGGTCCGGGTACGCACTACAGCCAGGAATACAGCCAGTCGCACAAAAAGGTAACAGATCAGCACGAAGCAGTAGGGCATGCGGTACGCGCCACCTATATGTACACAGGTATGGCAGACGTAGCCGCTCTCACAGGTGATCAGCAATACCTGAAGGCGATCGATGATATATGGGAAGATGTGGTGGACAGGAAGTTATATATCACAGGTGGCATTGGCGCAACCGGGGCAGGAGAAGCTTTCGGTGCGGCATATGAATTGCCGAATATGTCCGCCTACGCAGAAACCTGCGCAGCTATTGCCAACGTATACTGGAACAGCCGCATGTTCCTGCAGCACGGCGATGCAAAATATATAGACATCCTGGAACGCACGCTCTACAATGGTTTGCTCTCCGGCGTATCCATCAGCGGCGATCGTTTCTTTTACCCCAACCCGCTGGCCTCTATGGGACAACACCAGCGCAGCGCCTGGTTTGGATGCGCCTGCTGCATTTCCAATATGACCCGCTTCCTGCCATCTATGCCTGGTTATGTATATGCGCAGAAAGATAATGACCTGTACGTAAACCTGTTTGTGGGAGATGCCGCTACTATTCAGCTCAAAACAGGTAAGGTAAATATTGTGCAGCAAACCGATTACCCCTGGAATGGAAAAGATGATATCACCATCAATACCGCCAAACCTACCACCTTTGCGCTGAAGATCCGTATTCCGGGCTGGGCGGAAAATAGACCCGTGCCGGGAAATCTCTACTTTGAAGAAGACAGTTCTGCGGTAAACATTCCTATCCTCCTCAATGGTAGCCCCGTTACCTATAAGATGGAAAAAGGATATGCAGTGATCAGGCGCTCCTGGAAGAAAGGAGATAAGGTAACGCTGGACTTCCCAATGGAGGTAAGAAAGATCCTGGCTACTCCTGAAGTAAAGGACGACCATTTCCGTTTCGCGCTGGAGCGCGGTCCCCTCATGTACTGCCTGGAAGGACCGGATAATAAAGATAATGCTGTACAGAATATTGTGGTAGATAAACAGGCCATTATTACACCCGTTTACCGCCCCGATCTGCTCAGTGGGGTAATGACGTTGCAAATGCCCGGTGATGCGGCAAGCAGGCAACTGAATTCTGATTCGCTGATTACCAGCCACCAAACGGTAACGGCTATACCTTATTACTCCTGGGCCAACCGTGGTCCTGCGGAAATGACCGTGTGGATTCCATTTGAAGCGGCTGCCGCCCGTCCAAAACCCGCACCCACCATTGCTTCCAAAAGCAAAATAACAGCCTCAGTCAAAAATCCACGCATGTATATGGCCCTGAATGACCAGTATGAGCCAAAGGATTCCAAAGATAACAGCGCCCTGTACCTGCATTGGTGGCCGGCCAAAGGCACCACAGAATGGGTACAGTATACTTTCGACAGCAGCCATACCGTGAGCAGCGCCAAAGTGTACTGGTACGATGACGGTCCCTTTGGTGGTTGCAGGTTACCGGCTGCCTGGAAGGTGTATTACAAAGAAGGCACGGAATGGAAGCCTGTAAATGCCAAAACGCCCTATGCCGTGGAAAAGGACAAGTATAACGTGATCCGCTTTGAACCGGTAACCACTACCGCATTAAAACTGGAAGTACAATTGCCGGCCGATAATGCCGCCGGGATACACGAATGGATAGTTGAATAGTATATGAATTGCATAAAACAGGGCCTTTTAGCCGTTATCTGCCTGTTGACAGGGAGTCGCTCCATTATTGCCCAGAACAAGGCTGTTATCAGCGTAAACACCGCAGAAAAGGGCGCTGTTATTCCAGCTACCCTGCATGGTATTTTCTTTGAAGAAATTAGTCATGCCGGTGAAGGAGGACTCTATGCAGAAATGGTACAAAACCGCGGCTTCGAAGATCACTGTATTCCTGCCGGTACAAAACTGGAAAATGGCTGGCTGCTGCCTTTCCCGCAAAAGCCGCATTTTATGCTGAAGGGGCAGGTATCCGACTGGAAAATGGAATGGTCCCTGCAAACACAATGGCCGGCATGGCATGCAGAAAATAACGCACAGCTGTCGCTGGTAACCGATCATCCGTTGAATGCCGCTACTCCTCATGCTATGCAGGTGAAAATAGCAGGAAAGAATGCAGCACTTGTCAATGAAGGTTTCTGGGGAATGAAAGTAGAGAAAGGCCAAGCCTATCGCCTGTCTTTCTTCGCCAATACCGTCAAAGGTTTTACCGGCAAGGTCACCGCTTCCCTGCAAACAGCTGCCGGGCAAATACTGGCAGATACGGTACTGCAAATAAACAATGCTGCTTCCTGGAAACAGTTTAATGCCACCCTGACCGCTAAAGGAAGCGACGCTGCCGCCCGGCTGGCGCTCAGCTTCCAGCAAAACGGCATCCTGCTGCTCGACATGGTATCACTCTTTCCCGTGCACACTTTCCGCGATCGGCCCAATGGTATGCGCGCCGATCTGGCTGAACTTATTCAGCAGATGAAACCGGCCTTTGTACGCTGGCCCGGCGGCTGCTATGTAGAAGGCATCACCGTGGAAAGTGCACCCGACTGGAAAACAACCCTTGGCCCGCAGGAACAACGGACTTCTTCGTATAGCCCTTGGGGTTATTGGAGCAGCAACGGTTTCGGATATCACGAATACCTGCAGTTCTGTGAAGATATCAACGCGGCAGCGTTGTATGTTTTTAACGTAGGGATTTCCTGCGAATACCGCAGCGGCACGTTTGTGCCGGAAGATAGCGTAATGCCATATGTCCAAAGTGCGCTGGATGCCATCGAGTATGCCATTGGACCGGTTACTTCCCGTTGGGGCAAGCAACGCGCCGCTAACGGACACCCTGCACCGTTTCCACTCCGGTATGTGGAGGTGGGCAACGAACAACATGGCCCGGATTATGCAAAACGATACAACCTTTTTTACAATGCTATCCATAAAAAATATCCGCAGATAGGCATCATTGCCAGCATGGGTATCGGTGATGTAAACCGGCATACCCTCGATAGCATGCAACATACCGACATAGTGGATGAACATGCCTATAAAGACGCCGGCTGGAGCCTGCGTAACTTCGATCACTTCGATAAATATAAACGGGGCAAATGGCAGATGTATGTAGGCGAATACGCAACCAACGCTGGTGTTGGCAGCGGTAATATGCAGGCCGCTCTCAGCGACGCCGTGTATGTAATGAGTATGGAGAAGAATGCAGACCTGGTAAAGATGAGCAGCTATGCACCGCTGCTGGTCAACGAGCATGATGCGGACTGGCCCGTAAACCTTATTCACTTCAATGCAGGCGCCAGCTTTGGAAGAATTTCCTACTATGCACTCAACATGCTCAATGACCATAAAGCCAGTTTCAACTACCCCGTAACAACCACTTCGCTGCCGGAAAAAGAGGCGACGCCTAAATTTTCAGGTGGTATTGGCCTGGCTACCTGGGATACGGAAACAGAATATAAGGATATCGTAGTGGTACAACAAGGCGATACAGTTTATAACAGTCTGCGCGACCCGCAACTGGCTGCCTGGCTCCCGGTAAGAGGTACCTGGAAAAAACAATCTGGTGTGCTTGCTCAAACCACCGCCGGTGCACAACAACTTGCTATACTGAAAGGGTATCACTTTAACGCTTACACGCTATCGGTCAAAGCGCGAAAAACAGGCGGCGTCAATGCCTTTATTATTCCTTTTGCAGTAAAGGATTCCAATACCTGCCTGCGTGCTCATTTCGGCTCCTGGATGAATAACAACGCTATGTTTGAAAGTCTGACCAACGGATACGATGTGGCAGCTGTGAGCAACCCGGAAAGATTAAAAGCCCCGTTTGAAACGGGTCGTTGGTATGATATCCGTCTCGAGGTAAATAATGATGAAGTAAAATGCTATGTAGACGGCTCCCTGCTCATGACCTACCGGGAACCACAGAAATTATTTTCCATCGCAGGAAAAGATGAAAAGAACGGAGATATAATTCTTAAAATCGTAAATGCCGGCGAAAGCCCGGTGGATGCTGATATCCGCCTGGATGGTACAGCCGTAAGCCCGGATGCAGAAGTGATCACCTTAACAGCCGGCAGTCCCGGCGCCGAAAATTCCTTCCTTGCACCACGGGCATATATCCCGCATACTATGGCTATCCATAACGCCGCTGCGCAGTTTAACTGGAAGGTACCAGCGCTGTCTGTAAATATTATCCGTCTCAAATCACCGCGTATCGCTTGCATGCCGGCTTTTGGCATAACCGACTAATTTCCACATCAGCTATTATATCACTCACCCACAACTATCTCCGCTCATCAGGGTCGTCATCCGTATCATTTTAATCACAGCCCTTTTTTATTTTTCACTTTGTATTGCAAAGTGCTTTTTATTTTATATTTTTACTCCCGTATTCAAAACCTATTTATGGAATTTGAGATTTCCAAACAGCAGCCGGTGGCTTTTAAATCCGGCCTGGGAACATTATGCCTGTCACTGTTAGCCCTGGTAGTTTCTTATTACGAACCATCGGAAGACAAAAGAGCAATATGTCTTTTAATCACCCACATGTCCCTGTTAGTTTACTTTTTCTGGATGTGGATTTCCGGAAAGCTCAAAGCCAATCCGGACAGACGAAAGGTTACCGCAGTATTTGTGGTACTGTTGCTTGTTGATGCTTACACGGTTAACAATGTACTCACTGTTTTTGAATTGCATCCCACCTGGTTTGTGGTGATACTATCTCTTTTATGCGCCAATATCCTGGCTTTTTGTTTTTTCCGGGAATGGCCGGAATGGGGAAGGTACCTGCAATGTGCCTTGTCTGGATTCACATTGCTGGCGCCTGTTTACCTGTCATTCTATCTGCTGAATTTGTACCTCTTCGCGGTGGTGGGGCTGGTGGCGCTGGGACTTTCTATTGTCACCTATTCCCCGTTGTTCCTCCTGTGGTTCAACTTTCGCATGGTACAAAAGGAAATATGGGCGGTATATCGTTATCGGCTGATCTATTTGTCTGCCCTGGGATTGTCAGTTGTCATTGTTATTGCTTACACACTTATATATGCTGTGACCCTGAAATCAATTGACGATGTTTACCACAAGGCTGATAAAGCAGATGCGCAATTACCTGCCTGGACAAATGTGGCACAGCAACTGCCACACGGATTCATCACGGAGGAAATACTAAAAACCGATATTACTTACAGAGCGCCGAACCGGTTGGGAGACATCAGTTTCTGGGATATACCGGGACGGGAATACGATAGTGAGTTGAAACATGATCCGTTGTTTATTATGTCTGCCCTGTTATATGGTACTACTATCATACCGGGGGAAGAGCGAGTGAAGATTCTCAGCGTGGTATACGACAAACGCCATTATGCAGAAGAACGCTTATGGAGCGGTAAAGAGTTAGTTACTACCAAAGTAAGTACTGCGGCTGATGTATGGCCACGCTATCACCTTGCTTATACCGAGCATACCATCACGGTAGCCAATACCGGTAAGAACAGATGGCGCGATACGGAAGAAGGTATTTATACTTTTCACCTACCGGAAGGAGCTGTTGTAACATCGTTGTCATTGTGGATCAATAATAGCGAAGAAAAAGCAGTACTCACCACCAAACAAAAAGCGGATAGCGCCTATAAACAAATTGTAGGGGTGCAGCAACGTGATCCCTCCGTAGTACACTGGCAGGAAGGAAATCGTGTAGTCGTGCGCGTGTTTCCGGTAATTCAGCATACCGATCGGAAATTTAAAATAGGTATCACCTCACCGCTCATTGCTAAAGAAGGCAAACTGGTGTATGAACCCGCCTGGTTTGAAGGTCCGGCATATAATCATGCGAGTTATGAAGTAAAACTCAACATGGACAGCTGGCCAAAGGATATGATATTACCTGATGGATTCAATCCTGGTAACGGGAATACCATCACTCACAAAGGTGACTATGATGGGGACTGGGAGTTGAAAATGCCGGACGAAAGTGTAGAGAATGCCGCATTCAGCTTTAACGGGCAACGCTATACGCTGTTGCCGTATACTCCCGGTTATCAATTTTTTATACCACAAAGCTACTACCTGGATATCAACAACAGCTGGCATTATAGCGACTACCAGCGTATTTTAACCGCAGTAGAAGGTAAACCGGTCAGGGTGTTTCATCCGCAAAAAGGAATGCTGTTCGTAAATGACAGGAATAAGAAAAAGCTCTTCGAAGAACTGCAACAGTATCGCTTTTCCCTGTTCCCGTTCCACCGTATCGAAGATCCGGCTACAGCCATGGTCATTTCGGCGTCGGAAAACATCTCTCCGCAGCTGGAGGATATAGCAGGCTCGCAATTCGGAGATAGCCTGCATACCGTTCTTGGCCGGCAACCGGTCAGGTTGTATAATATCGGCAGCACATTGTCGCCCTATCTTGCCACATTGAAAGAGTCACGGTCACTGGTATACGAAAACGGAACGATCGGTCAGTTGCTGAAACAATTGGGAAGTAATAGTTTTATTAAACCGGATGAAGACGATGCACAACTGGTCATCGCCGGGGCGGGCATGCGCATCGTGCACAGCCAGGATAGTACCGGTACCACAGGACCAGATCATCTTGCCCGTTTATACGCCTATAATAAAGTGCTGAAAGAACTGGGCGCAAACCTATCGGCAACAGACAGCAACAGGAATGCAGACCTCATCACCATAGCAAGGGAGGCATACGTGGTATCTCCGTTATCAAGCCTGGCAGTACTGGAAACACAAGCCGATTATGATAAATTCGACATAAAGGATGATCTCAATGGTTTGAAGAATGCCTCACTAAAAGGCCACGGATCTGTGCCTGAGCCACATGAATGGGCGTTGTTTATTATCGCTGTAGTATTGCTCGCCTATGTGCGCTTCGAAAAATTATTCAAATGAAAAGGCAACGCATGCTAACGTTACCGCATACACGACTGATAGAAAGAGGGGCAAAATTGCCGGCGTTATTATTGCCGGCAATTTATACCATGCTGGGCATTATACAGCTGCAGGATTATTTCCCATGGAAACATCCTTTCTTTCTCCTTTGTGTAATAGCCATGGGACTGGTGTGCAGGATCGACTATTCCCGCCGGGGCAGGACCCGCTGTGGTTGGATCTCCCTGTTTTTCCTGTTGTTGTCCTGGCAGTTGCCGGTGTTTACTTTCCGTTATGCCACACTCATCACCGCCTTATTTTTTGTAACAGAATATTTTTATGGGAGATTACAACCGCTCGCATTCATCACGGCTGCGCTCATTGCGCCGGCGATTGATTTTGTAACAAATGTATTCAGCTTTCCGATCAGGCTGTGGCTCACTGGCATGGCCGGGAAATTACTGGCAGGTATGAACCCGGCGGTAACCACCAGCGGCAATATGATCCTGCTTGGAAACAGTGAATTCAGTGTAGACACGGCCTGTATGGGCTTACAGATGATGCTTACCTCCCTGTTATGCGGTGTAATGCTGATAGCGCTTTACCAGCGCCGCTACCAGAAGGTATTACCGGTAACAGGCGTGTTAGTGGTGTTACTGGCTATTGCCGGGTTAAACATCATCGCCAATCTTTTCCGGATCATATTGTTGGTGCAGTTTGCCCTGCCACCGGAAACAAGAGCACATGATGCTATGGGTATCGCCACATTACTGGTGTATGTGATCCTGCCCTTGTTGCCCGGTACCAGGTGGATGATACAGCGTTATGGAAAAGTAATACAACCTGCCGGTCCCGGCAGGCAACCACCTTTATATGGAGCAGTGCTGCAACTGTTACTGGCAGCCGGCATCATCGGGGGACCATTTTTCATCCCCCGGGTCCAAACGGGCGACAACGGCACCAATCCGGCTGTAAAACATCTTCCCGGTTATAGCTATGCGAAAATGGATAACTATATTATTAAACAGGCAAACGCTGAGGCGCTGCTGTATGTAAAAGGAATCCCGGGATTTTATTTTACAGATCATCAGCCCATGATCTGCTGGAAGGGGAGTGGCTTTGGATTTTACAAAATACACGAAGTAAACATACAAGGTGCAAAAATATATACGGCAGAATTAAAGAAGGAGAACAGCACATTATATACTGCCTGGTGGTATGAAAGCAGTACCCGCCGCAGCAGCAGCCAGCTCGAATGGAGATGGGATGCACTCTGCAGCGGGAATAATTATTACCTGGTAAATATTACGGTAGAAAAGAGCGCCGTGCTGGAACCTGAAATACGGAAACTGCTCAGCACCCACCTTATTCAGCGGTGATTTCTGTTTCTTCCTTATGTCTGGGTTGATAATACAGGTAAAAATAGGCTAATATCAGTATCCCGGTAACAAAAGGAATCAATGCAAGGTGTTTGTAGGTAATGTCGCCGGTGATCACTGTAGTATCAAAATGAAAAAATTCACTGATCATCCAGTAGGAGTTAGCTGAAATCCAGACGGTGATGGCCACATTATGGCATAATTCAGACATAAACTGCCGGGTACGCCACGCAATAACAATAGAAATAATCAAAGTAGGAAATATCATGGCAAAGCCCAGGGGTTTCCATATCATGCACCAGCTGATATCCTTTAGCAGCCAGAAAACAATATGGAGGTTTTCCATCTTACGGTAACTTAAAGGAATACTGTATACCGGCGATGTGGTGTTTTGCTTACTCATGTGTGTGACGCAGTTAATTTTAGCTGGTTGAAATCGGGCATAAAGATATTCTTTATCTTCGTTTTACACCAGTTAAACTACGGCTATGAATGAATTTTACCGGACCTTCCGGGATACCCGCTTTCATGGTATCAACTGGGTCCCCCGATAAATCGGACCGGGTTATGATCATTGTACACGGTATCGGGAGCCAAGGCTCGACATCAATAAAATTTCACATGATAAGGTCGCGGTGGAAAATTCCGCGAAGATCCCCTCCGGCACGAAAAACTTAGTTTGCGGCTGGCCAACGATATGATCCAAAACGGGGCCTGGTGCCTGTTACACGCGGCCGGCCTGAAGGTAAAATCCCTCCTGATCCCTGGTAATGCCGGTGAATTTACGGCCGTGGAAGGCTCCCGCCTGTTTTCGGAAAAAGCACCGGCTGAATTGCTTACCTACAGGGAATGGGAGGGCATGTACCATGAAATGCATAATGAACCGGATAGCCGCGATGTGCTGTTGTTTGTAGCCGGTTGGTTGAGTAATGTGAGATAATTAGTAAATTGGGTTTACAATAATTTATCACGTATGAAAATCCAAAGTTCCTTCAAATGGCTTTTGCCGGCTATTGTCATGTTGTTTAGCACCACAGCTTATGCGCAACAGATCGACCTCGGCGTAAGAGGAGGTATCAGTATCCCTAACCTCACCGCAGGCGGCAGCGAAGAAAATCCCCTCAACAAAGGTTACAGCTCCCGTCAGGGCCCCGATTTCGGTATTTTCGGGGAATACCACATCAGCAAACTTTTTTCTATTGAGGCCATGATCAGCTACTCTTCACAGGGTGGTAAAAAGGACGGGTTTCAGGCTTTTCCTCCCACAGCGGAACAGAAAGCCCAGCTGCCTCCGGGCACCACCTATCTGTATGCTGATTTCAAAAGTGAAGCAAAGCTGAATTACCTGATGGTGCCCATCCTGGCTAAATTTGGCTGGAATCTTGGTCCAACATCGCCGCTGCGCCTGTATGTGGATGCCGGCCCTTTCTTTGGCTTCCTGGTAGGCGCCAAACAAATCGTGAGGGGAACGAGCCTGCTCTACATGGACGAGGGGCGTACACAGCAGTTACCCGTGCCTGCGCAAAAATTGGATAAGGATGTAGACATCAAAGACCAGCTCAATACCTTCAATTTCGGCGTAAGCGGAAACGTTGGCCTGGCTTACCTCTTTGGCCGCAACCAGGTATTCGTGGAAGGAGGAGGCAACTACGGTTTCCTCAATATCCAGAAAGGCAGCGCCAATGGTAAGAACCAAACCGGGGCGGCTACCGCGTCTATCGGTTACGCTTATAGGATCCGTAAATAGTAGAAGGCTGAAAGCAAAAAGCTATAGTTGCGTATATCAATCGCGACTATAGCTTTTTGCTTTCCGCTTTACGGATTTGTTGACCATAACCCCGCCGACTTCACCAGCACCCGCCGGTTAAGCTTCAGTTGCGATACTGCAAATTCGGCCAGATCTTCCGGCTGTAACACCTTTTCAGGATTACCATCAGTGAGGTTCAGGTCTTTGGCCATATCCGTAGCAATGGTACTCGGTGTTAACGCGCTCACCCTTATATTATGTTTTCTCACTTCCAGCATCAGGGATTCCGTCAGGCCCAGCAATCCAAATTTAGAAGCGCTGTAGGCGCTGGTCAATGGCGCACCCCGTTGACCGGCAGTGGAAGAAATATTGATGATATCCCCCGTTTTTCTTTCTATCATCCGTGGTAATATGGCACGGGTCACATAATATACCCCCATCAGGTTTACCTGGATGATCTGCTCCCATTGAGCTGGCTCCAGGTCCATGAAACCGCCAAAGGCAGCAATGCCGGCATTGTTGATCAGGATATCTATATCCCCCAGTTCTTTTGTGAGATATTTAACGGCAGTATTCACCGCACTTATGTCGCTAACGTCTGCGGTAGCATATGACACTTTTACCCCCAACGCACCTACCGCTTTTGCCGTTTCTTCCAATGGAGCAGCATTGCGTCCCATCAGGCCAATGTCAACGCCTTCCTGTGCCAGCGCCAATGCCAGCGCACGCCCTATCCCTTTTCCGCCACCGGTGATCAGGGCCTTCTTTCCTTTTAATGATTCCATATACCGTGTTCATTTTGTGAACAAAAAAAATACCGGGCAAAGGTACAAAGCTTTGTTCCAATTACAGATTATCTTCGCGTATATCCTCTATTTACAAGATCATGATAGAAATTTCCAATGAAAAACTCACCATCGCGGTGAACCCACAGGGAGCTGAACTGCAAAGCATTGTCCGCCGGGATACCGGGCAGGAATATTTATGGAGCGGTGATCCTGCCTTCTGGGGCAAGAAAAGCCCCGTACTTTTCCCTATTGTAGGCGGTTTAAAAGATAATACCTACCGCTATGGGGGAAAGAGCTATACCCTCGGCCGCCACGGCTTTGCCAGAGAGCAACTGTTTACCGTCACGGCCCAGGGAGCAGAACATGTAAGTCTCCGTCTCTCTGATAATAAAAATACCCTGGAAGTATACCCCTTCCATTTCGATTTTACCATCCAGTACCTGCTGCAGGACGATCAGCTCCAGGTAACCTACCAGGTGAAAAACAAGGATAAAAAAATAATGCTTTTTTCCGTAGGCGCCCACCCCGCCTTTAAAGTGCCTTTAATTGCCGGTACTACCTACGAGGACTATCATCTCTATTTCAACAAAGAAGAGAAAGCAAGCACCTGGCCTTTGTCTTCCGGCGGACAAATAGAAACCGCTCCGGTTCCTTTTTTGGATAAAACCCATGAACTGCCGTTGAAAAAATCATTGTTTTATAAAGATGCACTGGTATTTAAAGACCTGGCTTCTACCGCTATCAGTATCAGAAGTAGGTCCTCCCCACATGGCTTAACGCTCGCTTTTGAAGGATTTCCATATATGGGCATATGGGCGGCCAAAGATGCTGATTTTGTTTGTATAGAACCCTGGTGTGGTATTGCCGACAGTGTAACCGCTACCGGTGAACTGGAAGAGAAAGAAGGAATCAACCGCTTAGCCTCCGGAAAGGTTTTTGAAAGAACGTGGACAGCAACGATATTCTAATTCTTTTTTTAAGAATAGAAATGCAGCGGCGGATAAATATTTCCGGGCTGCATTTTTATTTTCCGCTAGCCAGCTGACAGCTATATTTATGAAGAATCTTTTTGATGAAGGCGATTTGTCCGGAACACCCATCAAACTTCAGCGGCGTTAAATGGCTGTCTTTAAAAGTAATATCATCAACGTTCTGCGGAATCGATATAAATGGGTGCATCACCATCTTATTACTGGTGATCTCCGACAACAGAACATCAGGCGTTATCAGCCCATCAAACGGTTCGTCAAGGATGGACTGGAACAGTTGCCTGAATATTACCATGAACGGACAGGCGCCAAAAGAATTGATCCAGGTTCTTTCCCGGGTAACCGGTATCGCATGTGTAAAGCGGCCAACGCCGCCCAGGAGAATGCATACATGGTCGTTATAGGCCTCCAGGATATTTTTCAGTAAATACTCCCATGAATAATATGGGGTGAACACATGATGATCCCGGCAGATAATAATGATATCATCCCCCTTATCTATAGCCATTTGCACCACCTCACGAATAGTTTGCCAAAGACTCAAGGCGTCATCCTGCTGTGTGCATGCATCCATGATCGTCAGGTCAAACTCTTTTCTGCCCGCAAACTGTTGCTTTATATGATATGTATTTCCAGGTCCTCTAATAACGAAGGTCGGGATGGTGATCTGATCCGCATCGGCAGTATTTACAGCTGTATCCTTGTCCTGGTATTGCTTTCTATAGTAGTCACTTACTGCTTTCAATGTTTGCATGTACCGGCTGCTGTTCTCAAACATGGCCGCAACATCCCTGCTGCGGTGATGAGAGAAGGTAGCATCTGAATATCCAAAATCCCGCTGTATGGAAATAAAAGGATAGACCAGGAATTTATGTTGAGCGCAAACAGATAATTTATAATCTGCGGCATCCTGATCACCAAAGCCGGCTTCCAGTATGGTATTGAAAAATTTCCGGAAAATGATGGTGAATTGTAATCCGGAAAACTGTTCAACCCACCATAACTTATCTGATACCTCCACAGCATTTACAAACCCACTGACGCCACCGGTCAGCAGATCTGCATTTTTCTCCCTGGCCTGTTCAATGGCAGAATGGAGCATGTGGGAAGAATAGTGATTCGTAAACTGGTGATCATCTTCACAAATGAGAATATATTCATCCTGGGTGGTGGACAGGCTGCGTATAATATGTTGTAAACTATACCAGAGCCCTATTGCACCAACAGTATTTTCGATGGCCTCCACGATATGTATATCAAATTCATCCCTGCCTGAAAACTGTTCCAGGATATGTATTTTGCGTTCCGCCCTTTTCTTCAGATGAATAACATAAGCGGGAATGCGCCGGGAATGGCTCATAGATGACGGTTTATCAATTCCTTTAACGCAGGATCGCCCGGACGCGGAGCATCATCATCTATTATTGTTCCATCGTTGCTCATCAGTATATAACGGGGGATCTTGCCGATATGATATTTGATCACAAATGGCGATTGAAAGTTGCCCAATACCAGGAAGCTGTTGGCCTTATTCATAAACGCGTAGTCACCAGCTGCGGCTTCCCATTGAGTCGCCGTTTCATCCAGTGAAAAAAACAGGAAGGAAATATTTTTTTGGGAAAATTCTTCTTGTAACCGGGCCGACATAGGCATTTCTGCTTTACAGGGTGCACACCAATTGGCCCAGCAGTCAATATAAATGAGCTTTTTTTGCTGCGCCACCAGGGAGTCAAAATCTATCATTTTGCTTTGCAGTGTAAACAATTGCTGCCTGGCAGCTGCCAGCACATTTTCTTTTTCCAGGTAGCTGAAATTTTTCAGAATAACATTTTTGTAAAGAGAATCAGTACAAACTAACCTGAACGAATCAACGTAGATCGGGTACCGGCTATCCTGTTTGTTTTTATGATTATTCAATACCTGGTATAACAGGAAATTATTTACTTCGGGAGAACCCGTAAAATTTTTGGCTGCCGCAAACTGATCTGGGAGGGAAGTGTTGCCAGTTTTGGGATCAGTCGCTAAAAAACGGTTGTTATAGATCAGGGCGCCCTGGAAGGAATACAGGCGCAGCAGAGAAGGGTCATCAAAAGCATGCCGGTATTGATGCATGGTGTCTGCATACCATGCAGGCAGATCTTTCGCATCAAATTTTGGATGATAAAAAGGCATCAGCCGTTTGCTGATAAGGTCATAGTTGATATAGGCGGATAAAAACCGGTATCCTTCATCAGATATACTGTTGGCACGTTTGTAGTCATTTATTTTTTCAAGCCGTTCGTTTTTCAAGGCACAAAGAAATGAATCCAATGTTTCGTTATACTGTTTACGCTGATACAAATATTTCAATGCCCTTCCGTCAGCGCTAAGATCCAGTCGCATTGTTGCCGCTTCCATCTTGGCAAGCGCGTTAGATTCAAATGCCTTTTGCTGATCGCTGCATTGAAAAATAATAGTGGTTTCCCCTTTCCGGATATCTGCAGAATAATGATATCCCGGGAAAAAAAGATAAGTATTGCGGATCCTGTAACTGCTGTTGATGATAAAAGGTTTGCTGGTATGCACGGTGATGGTAAACGTAGAGTCCTGCGTTACGTTTTCCAGGGCTACTTCCCTGAACTGGATAATGTTGCGTGGATAAGAGATAAATAGCCGGCTTCCTTTCAATAAATTAAAGGTAATGGTGGTATTGTTGTCATGACCGGTTTGTCCGCTTGAAAACACCGGCAATGAAGTGATCAGGAAGGTAATATGAAAACAAAGTAAACGCCACGGATATTTCATGTCAATAGATTAATGCAAAGATAGGATAGTTAAAAAACTGCCCCGGTGAAGGAGCAGTTTTTTTAATTAGCAAAATTCTCCGGTGGGGCAATACCAGCTTGCGCTGCTGCAACTGTCGCAACACCAGTGGGTGTGGAATTCAGTGGCATAGGCCTGTGCTTCTGCTGCGCTGTAATTGTGCAGGGTGCCACCATCAGCGCTTTGTACTGCGCAGGTGCCATTTCCACCTAATACGTTTTTCAATTGTGCCCTGGTCAGCACTTCTGTAGCGCCGAATTGAACGGCTTTCAGCTGTAATTTTTTCATGTTACATGATTAGGGTGAATAAAACTTAGCCTTGCCCATCTAGGCAAAGAAGGTGATTTTCGTGGTAAAGCCGGGGAGATGCTGACTTCCAGAAGATCCGAGGTTATTTTGAGTCTATTGTTCAATACTGCAAACGCGTTGCACAATAAGGATAACATAGTATAATTAAGGTCTAACAAAACGATTGTTGTTTACCGGGGTTATATCATTGTCACATAGTAAATCTATATTTTTTAATTTGATTTTTTAAAAATTTTATTTTCAAGATAAACAGGAAATCTATTCATCATGAAAAGCAGCAGGCAAAAAAAAGAGCAGTGGAGAAAAACGTTTTTCCACTGCTCTTTATAACAATTTAAGCTTAGTAATTAAGCTACTAGAAATTATATCCAGCTTTCAAACCAAAGAATCCCCGTGTGCCATCTTTAAACCAGGCTTCATACTTGGCTTCCACATCCAGACCGAGTAAACGGATACCGATACCAGGTGCAACCAGTCCGCCTACGCCGTTGTAGTACTTTCCGGTATACTGAACAGTACCGCCTTCTACCTTCACATATAAGATAGAGATCAGGTTGTAACGCAAACCAAGACGGATAGGCACTACATTTAAATCTTTGTAATCGTAGCTAACACCGTTGTTGCTACCGCTCTTACCTCCAAACCGGAAGTAACTAACGGAACCTACAGCAGTTAAGCCTGCTACCAGTTTTACATCGGCGCCCAAACCAATGCCATAACCGGTATTGTGGGTATCACCAAAGTCGCCAACAGGAAAGCCCGCTTCTACAAATGGACCGATACTGAATCGTTTCAATTGTGCCTGCGATTGTATACTCATACACATCACCAGGAGCACGGTTGCAAATGCCAGGAAGATTTTTTTCATAAAAAACTAATTTTCAAAGGAATGGTTGACTAGCAAATCAGTTGTAAAAGTAAGGAACTAATTGCTAATTACGAATTATGAATTACAGCATGATGCGGTAACAACATTTCGCTATCCTCGTCTATCGTTTTCCTTTGATGTGATCCATGGCCATTTGTATGCGTTGCTTCTATCTTTGGCGGAATCAGTTTGTATACTACGGGCGTCACTATACGCGACAACAGGGTAGAGCTGATCAGGCCACCAATCAATACTATAGCCAGCGGCGCGATCAACGGATTGGTCGATATGGCCACCGGTATCAGACCACCTATTGCTGTCAGAGAAGTGAGCACAATTGGCAGGAAACGTACTTCCCCCGCTTCCCGTATAGCCGCTTCGAGTGACTTGCCCTGCATCCGTAACTGGTTCGTAAAGTCCACCAGCAGAATAGTATTCTTTACTTCAATCCCCGCCAATGCAATCAGTCCGATGATCGCTACAAAAGACAGCGAGTTGCCCGTCAGCCACAGGGCAATAGCAGCGCCTACAATACCCAGCGGGATCACAGACAATACAATCAGCATACTCTTGAAGGTTTTAAATTGCAGGATCAATACCGCCACAAATAAAAAGATGGTGACAATGATCACGCTCATAAACCCGCCAAAAGAGTTTTTCCGGCTCTCTACTTCGCCACCCATCTCATACGTATACCCTGCCGGCAACCGGAGTGCATCCATCTGTTTTACCACGTCGCCAATTACCTGGTCGGTCAGGAATCCTTTCCTGATAAAAGCACCTACGGCCACTACCCGGTTTTTCTCCTGGTGGTTAATCGTCAGGGGAGATGTTTCCAGCTGCAGCTGTGCTACCTGCGAAAGCGGAATCGCGGTTCCCTGGCTGTTATTGACATATAAATCCTTAAAAACATCCATGGTAGGTTTACCCGTTTTCTGCTTGGTCAGCAGGATATCGTAGTCGTTGTCATTCTGATCGTTGTACTGACCCAGGTTAATCCCGGATACGGCTAAACGAACTACCCGGTCGATATTGGCGGTGGGAATACCCAACTGTTGCGCCTTCTCCCGGTCTATGTTTACCCGGATATCCGATTTTAGCGTACTCACCGGGTTGTTGATATAAATAGTGCCGGGTGTTTTTTCGAGCATCTTTTCTATATTTCCGGCCAGATATCGTAAGGTATCCAGATTATCTCCGAATAGCCGTACTTCTACCGGTGCTACCATTGGAGGCCCCTGTTCAAAATTCTTTACCTCCACCTTGGCGCCGGGATAGGGCGTCCATTTTTTACGGAGCGATTCAATCAGCTTTGTCTTTTCGGCAGGACTGGTATGCCCGTCCAGCTGTACAAAGATCTGCGCGTAATCACTTCTTTCGTTTTCCTGCGTTTCGTTGTAATAAATACGCGGATTGCCCTTACCGATATTGCTGGCGAAAGACTGTATCCCCTTTTCCTGCTTCAATTCCTTTTCTATCTGCTTTACTATTTCGTTGGTGTACACCAGATTCGACTGTGGCGGCGTAAACACATTGATGAGAAACTGCGGCTTTTCAGATGCCGGGAACAGACTGAAGCCGATCACTTTGAATAAACCAATGGAGGCGCCAAAAATAACCAGTGATACCAGGATGGTGATCACCGGGCGATGTAAGGCCTTGTCCAGTAATTTGGCATAGCTGCCGTGGATCATTCTTTTCAGCAAACGCATAAACAGGTTGCCTTCCGGGTTACCGGTATGTTCTTTCAGCAAACGGCTGGAAAGGAATGGAATGATCGTAAGCGATACGGCCATAGAAGCAAGTACGCTGAATATCACCGCCAGCGGGAGGCTACGGATAAAATCACCGCTGCCTTCCGGCATAAATACCAGCGGCATAAAGGAAATCACCAGAGCCGCGGTACAACCTACTACCGCCAGGCCAATCTGGGAGGTAGCTTTGAGCGTGGCTTCCATCCGGCTATGTCCTTCCAGCATCCACCGCTCTATATTTTCTACCACCACAATACTATCATCTACCAATAACCCCAGCGCCACTACTAATCCTACAATGCTCAGCTGGTTCAGGTTAAAGCCAAACAGCTGCAGGAGCACAATGCCAATTGATAAGGACAACGGAATTGAGATCATCACAATCAAGGCCGGGCGTTGTCCCAAAGGCAGCAACGTAAATGCAACCAGCAATATGGCAATGATGAAATCCTTTCCCAGTCCGCTTAACCGGTTGTTTACCGCATCGGCCTGGTCGAAATATTGTACCATGTCGATATTAGGCGGCAGCGTTTTTTTGAACTTTTCTATCACCGGTTTGTATTGCAGCTGCGTTTTGGTAATGTTTTCGCCCGACTTCTGTGCCGCGGAAACCACTACGCACCGGTGACTGTTCAACCGCACAAAATATTTCTCATCTTCAAAGCCATAATATATACGGGCAATATCTTTCAGGAAAACATTTTTTCCATTGGCGGCAGATACAATAGTGTTGCTGATTTCATCGATATGCTGGTAGTTGCCGCTTGTTTTGATGTTAAAGCTTTTCTCACCCGCATCAATGCTGCCGCCCGGGATATTGGCCATTTCGCTTTGTATGGCTGCCATTACGGTGTTGACAGGTAAATGCAGCTGCGCCATTTTATCGAGCTGTAATTCCACACGCACCTGTTGTTCAGGCAAACCATGGAGTTTTACATTTTTCAGCGACGGTACTTTTTCCAGTTCATCCTGCAGTTTATCTGCATAGTAACGCAATTTATCACGGGATGCATTTTCAGAGATCAGCGCTACCTGCATTACGTTTACGTCGGAGGGTTCCTGCTTTCTCACTTCGAGGCTGTAAATGTCTGCCGGTAAGTCTTTCCGCTTGTTGTTCACTTCTCTGACCAGCTCCTGGTATTTCTGGTCTACATTAGAGCTGTATTTATATTCTACCCGCATCACGGCTACGCCATCGCTGATGGCGGTGCGTACCCGCTTGATATCATCCAGTCCGTAGATTTCCTTTTCCATGGGATCTACTACCAGGTCTTCCATATCTTTTGGACTGGTGCCCGGGTATACCACAATCACAGTGAATTGCGGCGCTCTCATTTCCGGGTCTTCTGAACGGGGCATATTAAGGATGGTAGTGATGCCCAGCACAATGATCATAATAAATATCACCAGGGTGAACTGGTAATTTTTGACGGCATATCTGGCTATTTTCATGATCGTAATTGTTATTGGATGATACGGATAGGTGATTGATCCTTCAGATAGGCGCTGCCGGAAATAATAAGGGCTTTTGCCTGTTCCATGCCGTTGCTGATCAGTACATTTTCTTTTTCCATACCGGCAACGGTCACGGGTATACGCTGGGCGATTTTGTTATCGTTGGTTACAAAAACAAAACCGCTGCTGCCATTTCCGTCCAGTAGGGCTGCGTAGGGGATGCTCCAGGCCGTGCTGCCGGTAATGGCGCCGGCATTAATATGACAACGGCCAAACATGCCGGCCGCGATGGCGTCGGGCTTGCTGCCGGTAAGTTGTACATCTATGAGGAAGGTACCACTCTGCGCATCAATGCCTTCCGATTTACGGCTAACCATGCCCGTTAAACTGTCGCCCGGTATGCCGGATATTTCAATGGTGGCTTTGTCGCCGTTTTTCACCTGCGCCCATTCTCTATCACTAACGCCTACACGAAGTAACCAATGTGCGCTGCTGGCGCCGTTTGTTTGCAATACAGGGGTGCCGGCATTCACCATTTGTCCGCTGCTTACCAGTTTATGTAACACGTAGCCATCCTGCGTAGCATGGATAGCAGAGTAACTGCGGTTAAACTGTGTAGTGCTCAGTTGTTGACGGGCCTGATCCATGGTGGTCTTGGCGTTTTCCAGTTGTTCCTGTGTAGCCACACTGTCGCTGTGCAGGCGGGCCATACGCTGATAATCACGCTGGGCCTTTTCAAAGGCAAGCTGGTCTTTTTGCACCTGGGCATCTATTTCAGTAAGATTGAGGGTTGCCAGCAACTGGCCTTTGCGCACAGGGTCACCTTCTTTCACCAGTATGTTACTGATGATACCATTTGTTTTGAAAGAAAGATATACTTCATCATCGGTGGTAAACTGGCCGGATGCATTGATGGTGAAGGCAGTGCCCTGTTTTTGAAGCGGCATAATTTTCACCGGGATGGTATCGGAAACGATAGCTGTTACCGCCGGCTTGCTGCCGCAGGAAAACAGGAGCAGGGAAAGAGGCAGCAGGAGCAATGTATTTTTCATATGAGTAAGTTTATTGGTTGTTGTTATTATCAATATTGTAAGATGCCTGTGCACGTTCTACCGATGCGTAGGCCGTTTGCACGGCGGCCTGTGCTACTGCAGTTTGTAACCGTGCCTGGGTGAGCTGGTTCTGCGCATCCAGTAGTTCTATGTAAAGCAGTTGCCCTTCTTTGTATACTTTCATCTGGTCACGGTAATACCGTTCTGCAAAGGATAACTGGCTTTGTGCTGTTTTGTAATTCAGTGTGGCGGTCTGGTAGTTGTTCACGGCTTCGTATAGCTGTAAGCGTAACTGATCGGTAGTTTGAGCGGCCGCGTTGGCGATGGTTTGTACATCGTTGGCCGCTTGTTTGATCTTGTATTTGTATTTATGGGAAGCAAACAGGTTCCACTCCAGGTTTAGGCCAAAAAGATAGTAACGGGTGTCCTGGTTAAATTTTGCCCCCGTGCCCTGTGAGCCCAGGTCAATAAATGTACTCAGCTTGGGAACCAGGTAGGCGCGCTGCAATTGTTCGTTTAGCCGGTAGGCGGTAGTAGCGCTTTTGTATTGTGCCAGCTCTTCCCGGTCGTTGATATCCTTGCCGGGCAGCTGTGCAGGTGTGATCAGCAGGGAGCTGTCGAGCGTTACGTTTTCGTCAAGACTCCGGTTCAGTAAAAAATTGAAGTAAGCCTTCGCATTTTGCCTTGCGTTAATGGCTTTGTTGATGTCGGCATCGGTCTTCTCTTTTTCCGTTTGCGCCCGATAGAGTGCGGTGTTGTTGCGCATCCCGTTGCGTACCATGCTTTCATTAATGCGAATGTTTTCATTGATGAGCGAAAGCGCATTGTTGTAAATAGATACTGCCTGTGCGGCCTGGTAGTATTGATAGTAAGCTGTTTTGATATCCCGTACCAACTCGCGTTTGTAAACATTTACAGCGGCCTGTTGCTGGGTGATCTGTTCTTTTTTGATTTTCTGGTTATAATAAATTTCCGCATTGATCAGCGGGAGACTCGCCCTCACTTTAGCGTCGTAGAAGTTGTCGGGATTCAGTTGCACATGCACGTTGTCGAGCGATTTAAAATCGTGACTGTTCGTTAACTGGTTAAGGCTGTTATATACCGGGTTCATAATATCCCCGATCGGGAAATCGATGGTACGGCCTCCGCTGGATTTTGTATAACTGCCCAGGAGGGATACATTGGGACCGAATAAACTCTTTGCTTCCTGAAGGGCCAGCATGGATTTCGTGAGCTGGAAGTTTTGATCTTTCAGCCCTTTATTATTGCTGAAAGCGGATTGTATGTATTGATCGAGTACGGTACTTTGAGCAAAGGCGCCGGAACCCGCCATGAGCAGGCTTATTAACAATGCTCCTTTTGTGATTGATGTGTACATAGTGAACGGTGTTTATTTATATCGAAAAAAATAAAGCCCGGTGGCCTTTATTATCGTTGTTGATATACTGAACAGTGTTTAATTCTGCTGTTAAAAAAAAGCCGTAAAGGCTTTGGTAATTCCGTGTATTTCGGCAACACATCTCTTTCTCACATCTCTCGGAAAGCGCGGCAGGGCTGTTGTTTAACTTCCGCTGTTATTGCAGACGATCATCCCCGCCGGATATTGTATAAATTTTTAAAATTTTTCTCAGGCCTTGATCATACGCAGGTATTCCCTGATCGCTTCGTCTACTACCGCCGGCATATCTTCGTCAGCTACCCTCGATACTTTTGAGCATCTTCCCCGAAGATGAAGGCTGATCAGCCCATGCGCAAAACCCCATACAGAAAGGGTGGCAATCGTTGCATCGCTGAATTTCACCAACTTTTTATCAATGCATTCCTGCATCAGGTTATGCAAAGCGTCATATGCCGGGTCACCGTTTTCCCACTTTTCCTTTTCCACCAGCGCATTCATCGGCGCCTTGATAATAAACATCAGGTCATATAGTTCCGGATGAACCCGGGAAAACTGTACATAAGCCTTTGCCAGCTGCTCCAGTCTTTTGAAAGGCTGCTCCGCTGTTATCTGTGTCATGAAATCAGATGCCAGAGTCGCAAAAGCTTCGGTCTGCACATCATACAATAACTGGTCTTTATCCTTATAGTAAAGATAAATAGTAGCCGGACTGTACTCGATCTTATCAGCGATATTGCGGATAGATACCTTTTCGTATCCCTCTTCCACAATCATTTTAACCGCCACGTCTACAATACGTCTGCGCATTTCCGCTTTTTCACGCTCTTTTCTTTCTATGATGCCCACGTTGGATTGTTTACGGTGCAAATATACTGAACAGTGTTTATTTTCCAAATTTATTTTTTTGTCTTGACCAGGATTAGACTGATTTTGATGATTTAGATGATTTTTTTTTATTTTTTTGATTAAAGAGATTAGGGGAGATAGCAGCGAATTCGCTGACATCTCCCCTAATCTTTTCAAATCTTCCAAAAATCAAGAAAATCAAAAAAAATCATCTAAATCATCAAAATCAGTCTAATCCTGGTCAAGACAAAAATGCGCATAGAAGCCACCCTATTCGACTGAGACCTCATCGCAGCAAAGTGCCGGCTTTTTCCCCTCCACAAGCCGCCATTCCGGCAAACTGGCGGGGCATTGGGCGCTTACCCGGATATACCTCGCTGTACCGGCTACCGGGAAGGTATAGTGGTTGATATGTACCGCGTAATCTTCTTCCGGCACGGGGATGTCTTTTACGCCGGCCGATTTAAACGTAGTGCCATCGGCGGAGGTTTCAATCAGCACCCGGGCAGGATTGAAGATATAATGCCGCGCATCCTGCAGGAAATTCAGCTGTACCTGGCGGATCGCTTTATTGCTTCCCATATCAATGGTGGCAATCATATCCTTACCGTAGGTAAACAGCCAGTTATAACTAAAGTCATTACCACCGGTTAGTCCATCGGTCAGCGTTGCCTCTTTCTTAGGGCTGTATTCCGGCGTGTAGGCGTTTACGAGGGTCACCGGCGCACGCAGGGCCAGGCTGTTGATCCATTTGCGGGAAAACAGTTCCTGCCATTCCTGTGCATAGGCATCGGGCGACAAGCCCCCTTCTGAAAGCTCCTGTACGCCAACAGCTTTACACTGGTCGGTAAAATGCTTCACCCGCACCGGCCACTTTGGATTTACACTACCATCGGGTTGCAGGTAGCCATATTTTTCATTGCCATAAAAACGGGATTGCTGTAACACTACGTACTCCAGGAACAGCCTGGTATCGTATACCCGTTGCAGAAAGGTATTGTTATTACCCGCTGCTGCTTCCGCCTTATCCAGCAGCGTAGCGTACTGGTCAATCAATGCGGGCGATAAATAGTCGCGTATATTATAGATGGGGTTGCCGTAAATATCGAGGGTGCTGTGGGTGCTTTTAACAGCAGCACTCAGTGCATCCAGGTACTGCGCTACAAACGGTGCTGCAGGACCGTAATAGCCTTTTAAAAACCCGTCGTTCACCATTTTGATGTCAGCATCCGGCTGCCATAACAAGGCCGCCTGTACGTAGCTGTTGTATTCCGCCATATCGCCATAGGTTTCTCCACTGCCTTGCGAAAAAACACCTTTCACATGATGCTGCGCGAAATACTGCAAATTGGGTTGCAGCTGCTGGTAATCCGGGAAAGGCGCCAGGTAGTTGGTGAACTGGGTGGTATAATCCCAGATAAACAAATTACCGGTAATAGCTTCCCAATCCCCCAGGTTTTTCCGGAAGGCTGCTGCCGACGGTGCCTTTGATAAAGGCTCCTGCCGGAAGGCATCAATGGTACTCAGCATAATATATACATTGCCGGCAGGTCTGGTTTTCAGCGGCGCTTTGGCGGTATAGCCATAGGCCAGCGTGGTAAAGCGTTGCTCCGGGAACTGCGCAGCCACCCGGTTCACAAAACGGATTAGCGATCCCTGCGGACCGCCTTCTTCTGCATCCGCTTTCCTGCACAGATCGCAGGTGCAGGCGCCACCGCCATCCTGTGGGGAAACCGACCAATACATCGCATCCGGATTATCGGCAATGGCTTTTTTAAACCATGCTACCGTTAATGCATAAACGTTTTCATTACTTAAACAAAGTTGTAAAGGCTGTCTTTTACCATTCACCAGCGAATAGTATTCAGGATGTTCTTTAAAATAGGTAGCAGGAGGCAGCAGCTTAAAAAAGGAATGCCCCCATAGTCCCCACAGATCTTCAAAACGATGCAGGCCATGCCAGGCAAGGTATTCGGGATCAGTAGAAGCAGGGTAATAGCTTTCCCGGTAAATAAACGCCGGTTCCCGTAACTCCGATAATGCTCCTCCAATACGTATATCCTTCAGCGTTGGTACTGCCGCCGGTCCTTTGCTGTCCTTACGGCAACCCATATACGTTTGTAAGGCATAATACACGCCATATACAACTCCCTGCCCGCTGCCTCCGCGGATATACAGGTGTTTGTTTTTACTGCCGGAAAAAAATCCGTCATTCTTTATCCGTTCCGGGCCCATAGTATGGGTCGTGTTACCGATAAATACAGCCGGCTGATCTTTGTACTGTCCCTCCGGCAGGATCGCCAGCTTTACCCCGGAAATACGCTGCACATATTCCTGGAAAATCGTGGCAGCTTTTGTTTCCGCTTTGGTTGCGCTGGCCGGAGTCACAATTACATAAGCGCTGCGTCCCTGCTGCACCAGGAAAAAATCGTCCCCGGCAGGAGTGGTTTGACAGGCGCTATATAACAACGTCGTTATCATTAACAAAAAGCTGTTCATAATTCTGCACATTGTAAGTCAGTTAAAATTTCCGCTGTAACGTTACATAAATATCGTACTGGTTCTGGAAACCGGTATTTGTGATCTTTTGATTAATCCAGGTACCAAACAGTCCGAGCGTGGTGCGGTAGTGTAATACTTTCTGATAACCTGCGCCAATACTATGCGTCAGCAACCCCGATAGATTGGGAAAATTCACAAGACGGCTGCGGTCGTCCGGAGAGGTGCCCAATCCTGCCACCACTTGCAGGTAGTCCTGCCGTCTGTTCATATAATAACGGGTAGTAAGATTAAAGGCAGTATAATTTTTTGATTCTTCACTGATAACAAACCCACGCAGATTTACCCAGAAATCCCCGAACGGTTTTGCAATGGATACCACGCCGGAAACATTGCTGGTACTGTCCAGGTTCAGATAACGACCACCCAGTTCCACTTCAATTTCTTTCCCGAATGTTTTGAAAATAGAGTAGGCGGCGCGCAACTGCGGAAATACTGTTTTATTGGAATAAGCCACCATTCCGTAGGAGTATAGTTTAGGATTATGCGTATAATACATTTCTGCCAGCCCTTGTAAACCGTTGCCGGTTTGTCTGCCGGCATAGTTCACCTGCAGGGCATAAGATCCTCGTTTTATAAAGCGCCGGTATTCTATCGTAGCAATATTATACTTGTCGTCGGAGTAATCATAGCTCGAATGCAGGAAGTACAACCCAAACTGGTTCTTGAGCGTTTTGCTTTGCAGATAATCCCTGTAATCTGTATTCACAGCTGTATTTTGCAGCTTCACCACAGAATCGGCCGCCAGTGCGGCAGCGGCAAAGTCTTTTTTATTTTCCAGGGTAATGGCCCGTTTCAGCAAAAACATTTCGTTGCCGGGATAATATTTTATTCCCTGCGCGGTATAGTTCAGGGCACTATCATAACGTTGTTGTCCGTTCAATATATTGATGCTGTACAGCAATACCATGGAGTCTTTGGGATTAATGGCCAGCACCTGGTTGAACCGGGCAAGCGCACTGTCGGGCTGCTGGTTACGTTGATATTCAGTGCCGGCCGACGTCAGGCTGTTCAGATACGCCGTTTTATATTTAAGCGTATACGGATACCTGTTCATCAGGTCGCCCGTTATGGCGGCAGCGCCGTTGTAATCATGCTGCTCCTGCAATACGGATGCTTTTTTTAACAGGAAATCACGATTGCCCGGATAGTATCCCAGGGCTTTATCGGCATAGTACAATGCGCTGTCGGGCTTGCCCGTGGCGCTTTGCAGGTTAATCATATAATCCAGGGCATCCTGGTTGGAGGGTGCTACCACCAGCACCTGTTCAAACTGTTGTTTGGCGAGGTCATACTCTTCCGCCCGCATCAAGGTACGTCCGGCTGTTAAACGCATCTCTGCCAGGTTGCCGGCGAGCTGTTGATCTTCCGGGTAACGGGTGGCCAGCTCTGTAACAATGGCCGCCGCTTCTTCATACCTGCCCGCATCTGCCAGCACACCGGATTTCTTCAGCAGCAAAGAAGCGTTGCCGGGATAGTAGCTCAGGCCCTGGTCCAGCACTTTTAAAGCAGCCGTGGTATTTTTCTGAGAGATATAGGTACTGGCCAATAAGTTCAGCACCGTAGTATCATCAGGACTTATTTTTAATGCACTTTCGAAAGATGCCAGCGCCAGGTCGTATTGCTGCTGCGAAAGATAATCGCGTCCGCCCGCAGTTTGCAACAGTACCAGTCTTTCTTTCAGATCCGGGTTGGGGGAGCGCTGATACAATACCTGTGCTAAAGCGGCCGCAGCACTGTATTTGCGGTCACCTTCCAGTACATCCATTTTTAATGCCAGCAAACGGGTATCATTGGGACTGTTCTTCAGGCCGCGGTTGATCCAGGCCAGCGCTTCCCTGTAAGCTCCTCTTGCCATACTGTAGCCGATGAGCTTATCCAATGCGTCCCTGTTACCGGGGTTTTTTTCCAATACTCCTTCGTATAACGTATAGGGGTCGGTGTTAGCATAGTAGCCGGCGGCTTCCATTTTCAGGGAAACTTCCAGCGAGCGGGCTTTGGCATCGCCGGGGTAGCGGCGTAATATCTCCCGCAGTGTGCTCAACGCTTCTGCATAAGCATGCGTATCCTGCAAAATGCCCAGCTTACGCATCAGCAAATCGTAATTGCCGGGGTGGGCGAGGAGCGCCTCGTTTACCTGGTCCAGCGCCGATTGATAGCTGCCGCCTTTGATAGCTGCGGCCAGACTCGCTTCCCGGGCTTCCTGGTTGCGGGGAGCTACCAGCAACACTTTATCATAGCTTTGCCGGGCCATCCCGGTGTTACCCAGTTGTTGGTAGTATTTACCGCTCACCAGGTAATGTTCTATATAGGCATTGCGAACGGTGGTATCTTCCGGGTACTTGCCCATCAACCTTTCGGCCATCTCATTACCGCGGTATACCTTATGTTGTGCATCCAGTATACCCAGTTTTTTCAGCATAAAGTCCAGGCTGCCGGGAAAATAACCAAGGGCTTCATCTGCATAGCATTCGGCCTCGGTATACTTACCCGTACTAAGTTCAACATTGATGGCATAAAAATATACATCGCGGTATTTCGGATTTTTTGCGAGTACCTCTTTGATATATTTACGGGAAAGATCATACTGTTTGGTTAGCAGGTACAGCCTGGCCAGCAGCAACTGCTGATCAATAAAGTCAGGTTGCTCCTGTAATGCCTGTTTCGATAAGGTAATAGCCTTGTCGTAATGTTGTTGCTTTGTTTCCTGCACGGCCTGGTTGTACAAGGCTTCTGGATTAGTCTTCGGCTTAAAAATCTGCGCCTGCGTTTGTATCGCCAAACACACTATAATACCTGTCAACAGATGTTTTAATACAGCCATTAGTTTTCTTGTTTATGAGTTTACTTTCTTTTTTCCGAATCCTTGTCTTTGCATATTACCCCATGCCGATTTTTTACCTGTCAGGAAGAACAAGTACCCACGCAGGGCAAAGAATACGATCAGCGGGTGATAGATCAGGGGCTCAAAAAAAGCCATCAATGCCAGTGCAATTACTTCCCGCCAGGTTCTATAATACCCGTAGGTTAGCTGATCCCAGCAAATCGCCAGTGTGGTGATCATTACAGAATACAGGTATACAAACAGTAATAATATTAATGCGTATTCCCAATTTACCTGTTGTGTTATAATCAGGTAGATGTAATACAGTATACCTCCAAACTCTATAATCGGCGCCAGGAATTCAAAAAGCAGGTTGTAGGGCATGATCACCAGCCCCAGCTTTTTATAACGGGGATTAAACAATATTTTCCGGTGAATCGTCATTATCTCGCCAAGTCCGCGGCCCCAGCGTGTCCGCTGCCGGCTGAATATTTTCATATTGGGAGGTCCTTCTGTCCAACATTGGGTAGTAGGAATATAACGAATAGCATATTTTAATTCATTGTCGATCATAAAGGCGCACATACGGGTCACAATATCCATGTCTTCCGCAAACGACTTATGATCATACCCGCCCGCTTTAATAGCCACCTCCTTGTCAAATAATCCCAGGCCGCCGGATACGTTCGGAACGCTGTTCATCATGCTCCAGCCCATTTTTCCCAATACGTAGGCCCTTATATATTCCATTTCCTGGAAGCGGGGCAGCAGTTTTTCGGGGGGGCGTACCCGTACAATTACTCCTTCGTCTACCTCACAGGAGTTGGCAATACGAAGTGTGGCGCCGGTGGCAATTACCCGCCGGCTGTCTTCCACTACATGTACATATCCGCATTCGGGGCAGGGTTCGCCCACTTCTTTTGTTTTCATATGCTCTTCATCCATGAAGGGCTTGATCATGCGCAACAGGGTGTCTTTTTCAATGATGCAGTCCACGTCTGTACACAGGAAGTAATCAAAGGCTGCGGCGTTTATGCCGGCATTGGAAGCGTCCGCCTTGCTTTTTCCATTCACCTTGTCTATTACCATCAGCTTGTCGTACGCGGTATTGATCGATTTGAATATACGTCTGACCGGTTGGGTTTTGATACGTTCGTTATAGGCAAAGTCTACCTGCACCAGCGAAAATTCGTTGATCAGTTTTTCCAGGGTGTCGTCGGTGCTGCCATCATTTACAATGATTACTTCAAAGCGTGTATAGTTCAACGTTAGGAGGGACCGTACATTCATAATAATGGTCACCCCTTCGTTAAAAGCAGGGGCTATCACGGAAATCCCCGGTGTGAGCGGCGAGTCCAGCAGCTGATCGTAGTTGGTAAAGCTGCTTTTACGGCGGAACTTTTTGATACCACGATACGACATATATGCCAGCACGGCATACATGAGCAGCATGGTACCGCCATATATAAATACGCCACCTTCAAAAAATTTTCTCAGCGTGTCCATCTCTTTTCTTTATTTCTTTTTTCCAAAACCTTGTCGCTGCATATTTCCCCAGGTACTTTTTTTTCCTGTCAGGAAATAATAATACCCTCTTATGGAATACACCACAATCAACGGATGATATAATAAAAACTCCATGAAAGGTGTCATACAAAGGTACAGTACCTCTTTCCATGACTTGTAATACCGGAACGAAAGTTGATCCCACAAGATGGAAATGGTAGTGATCATTACCGAGTAAGTATATACGAAAAGCAGTAACAGCACTGCATATGGCCAGTTAATCCTGCCCATGATGGCCAGTACAATGTATGATACAACGCCGGTGAATTCGATCAGCGGCGCCAGCAGTTCAAAAAAGAAGTTGAAAGGAAATATGATCAGCCCCATCTTACCATAGCGGGGATTCATAAACATACCGAAATGGGCATAGATCAGTTGAGCCAGGCCCCTGGACCAGCGTGTCCGCTGCCGGTTAAATATCTTCAGAGTGGAGGGGGCTTCCGTCCAGCACAATGTTTTCGGGATATAGCGGATGGAATAATCAATATGATTGTCGTGCGCATAACGGCACATACGGGTCAGCAGTTCCATGTCTTCTCCAAAGGAACTATGATCATATCCGCCGCTGCGGATGGCCACTTCTTTGTCAAATAAACCCAGTCCACCCGAAACATTGGGCACACAGTTGATGTAGCTCCAACCCATTTTTCCCAGTACAAATGAACGGATATATTCTACTTCCTGGAAGCGGGGCAGCAGTTGCCGTGGCGGACGCATGCGGGTCATTACGCCTTCATCGAATTCGCAGGAGTTGGCAATTCGCAGCGTGGCGCCGATGGCAATTACACGCTTGCCTTCTTCCTGCATCACCGGTTTGATCAGCTCCAGCAGCGTGTCTTTATGAAGTATACAATCCACATCAGTACAAACGAAGTAGTTGAACGTAGCGATGTTCATACCTGCGTTAACGGCGTCTGCCTTACTCTTACCATTCACTTTATCTATTACCAGCAGGGACGAGTAGGCGGGGTCGGTTGACTTATATATCTTTTTTACCGGCTGCGTACGGATTTTTGCGTTGTAGGCATATTCCACCACTACCATTTTAAACTCATCTATCAGTAGCTGCATGGTATTGTCCGTGCTGCCATCGTTAATGAGTACAATTTCATAACGGGGATAGTTAAGGGTAAGCAGAGATCTTACATTGGAAATGATGGTGAGCCCTTCGTTAAATGCCGGCGCCAGTATGGTAATACCCGGTGCCATGGGAGAGCTGGCCAGCAAATCCAGCTGATGATCGTTGTTTTTTTGGAGGTAACCGCGGATCGCCAGCATAGAGAAGAATGCCAGTAACGCATATACGATAAGTAACACTAATCCATATACGAAAAGCGTGCTTTCATACAAATTGCCCAATGTTTCTAAAATGCCACTCATCAGTACTTGATTAATGGGTTCATACAATGCTTCAGGATACGAAGGTTTTCCGGGTTGGCGGTATCGATCAGTTCCTGCAGTACCTGGCTGGCAATCCATTCATTTTTTACCAGTGATTTGGCAGCACTTTTACGCAGGTCAAAATCAGTAGAGTGCAGGAATTCCTGTTTAAGGAAATCTATATATCGTCCGCTGCTGATACGGCCAAGGGCTTTCAGTATTTCTATCTGGCAATGCAGGGGCTGGCTGCTGTAAAGCGATACCAGCTTTTCTTCCACATCAGGTACCCGCAGCTTGCCAAGACAGTTGATCGCATTTGCACGCAGGTAGTGGTCTTTTGTGTCCAGCAGTTTGATAACGGCCGGTACCGCCGGCAATTGGTTGTAGTGCACAATCAGCTTCAAACAAAAGGATACCACGCTTTTATTGGAAGAGTAGGTGATCCAGCGGGCAAAATTAGGAACGGCAATATCTTCGGTACTCGAAATAATACGGAACAGCTCCACCTGGTCCCACATCAGGAGCGGCTCTGTTACTACATCAAAGAATTTAAAGGGTTCGTTTTTACTGAGCTTTATATACGCATGTCTTGCTGCGGCCCTTAACTCACGGTTACGGCTATTCGTTAATGGCAGGATGGTTACGTCGGAAATAGACATGTCCATATTAATGAATTCTGTCAGCGCCTGTACTTTTTTCTCCCACTTCCCCGATTTCATTTTCTTCATGGTGTCTTTGTCCAGGTCCAGCTGCATATACAAACTGCGCAACATCTGACCCATATTCCCCCTTACATTCCGTCTGAAATGCATGATGCGCCCGGTAATGGCTTCACGTACCCACTTTTTATGCATGGGTAGCTCCTGGAATCCTTCTGTATTCAGTATCAGCTGATCAGAATAAGAGGTTTCTGTTACTTCCGGGTTGGTCAGGACTTCTTCTATAATCAGGTTATCCACTTTAGGAAGGAGGTAAGACATGCGTTTATCCTGGCGGTAGCCCAGGTAACGGCTTCGCAGGATGGAAAAATAGGCCAGCAGCGTACCGGCGGTAGCAATAACGATAAATATCATCGCCAGCTGTATGGCCAGCGGCGCATACCGGAAAATATTCATGGCAGGTTCCAGGAAGGCAGGTACTTGTATATCCAACATGCAGCTATTTATTCTTCATTAATAATCTTTTTACGCGTATCAGTAATTCCGCAGGAATGATCGGCTTCTTAAGAAAATCATCTGCTCCGAGTTTAAACCCTTCCATGATCATATCTTCGTTGCCCGCATTGGAAACAATAATAACAGGAATAGGCCGCTCCCGGTTTTTTACTTTACTGAGTATTTCAAATCCATTGGCATATGGCATCATAATATCCGTAATGATCAGGTCATAACCATAATTGGTGGAATCCAGTTTTTCGAATGCCTCCTTTCCATTAGACACATGGTGGAGTTCATATTCTGAGGCAGGTAAAATTCTTGCCACTATCTTTGGCATAATTTCATCGTCTTCTACTAATAATATTTTGCTCATGGTGGCTGAATTTATTCCGGTAAACAATGAAGGTGCTCCTTTGTTTAGATGTACGGATATATTATGAAATTTGGTTTTGAAGTTACTCTTGAAAATCAGGAATATGACTAATTTTTTGTTATCGCAATCATTAAGTAATTTATTTCCGTAGATATACCTGGACGCACGCGGCCGGTTTCTAAAGGATCGTATTTTAAATTAATTTAATATGGATTCATAACAGTTTGGCGCCGCAAAGGTATTGAATATGAAGGCATTTTGTATTTTTATTCCTAATATAGCAATTTCTTAAACACGAGCCTTTTTTTAGCATAACAACAATGAAAATTTCACTGGTCAACAGGCTGTACCTTGGCTTTTCACTGGTAGTACTCCTTGTATTACTTGGCGGATTTTTAACCTGGCGTACGTTTGCCACACAAACCGAAGAAGCAGGTTGGGTACAACATACCTACCGGGTACTCAATAATTCAGAACGGGTACAGCGGCTCTTATTTGATATGGAAGCGGCCAGGCGAGGTTTTCGCAGTACTTTTGCGGAGAAGTACCTGCGGCCGTATGAACTGGCATTGCCCAAAGTAGCCCCAGCGCTGAATGATCTTCGTACCATGGTAGAAGATAATCCTCCCCAGCAAAAAAATGTAGATTCCCTGGAAGATGAAATAAACCACCTGCTGAGCTATTGGAATGAGCTGGACCACAATACCGCACAGCAACGGTTTAGTAACAACGCCGAGATTACGGAAAAGGAAACGCTGCTGATGGACGAGATCCGGGCCAGGATGGGTGCTATAAATGGAGAGGAACGCCGGCTGTTGGCACTCCGTGAAAATGAAAAAAGTGATTCTTTTAACAGGGCTGTTAAAACACTGCTGGTCAACAACGTGTTTATTTTGCTGGTAGGCTTTATCCTGATGCGGATCACCTATACAGAATTCAGACGCCGTGTTAAAGCTCAACAGGCACTGAATAACAAACTGGATGAAGTAGTGGAGCTGAACGCAGCCGCCAATGAAAGAAACTGGATGCTCACCGGGGTGAACGATATGAATGAAAGCCTGCAGGGGGTCAATAATCGTGATGAACTGGTGCGCAAATGCCTGCAAACGCTAATCGGCTTCGCTGATTTCGCAGCGGGCGCATTTTATTGCTATGACGAAATACACCGGGATCTGCGTTTGACCGCCGCCTTTAGTATGCCGCCGGAAATACCAACCATCGCTGCCATGAATAGTGGATTCCTGGGGGATGCCGCTTCCGGTACTGCCCTCCGCGTAATCCGTGATGTACCATCCAGCTACTGGAAACTAGGCTCCGCCAGCGGACAAGCTGCTCCCGGCTCCCTGGTAATGATACCCATACGTTTAGAAAATGAATTGCTGGGCATCATTGAACTGGCTTCCTTCAGGGAAGTTACCCCGTTACAACTGCAGCTGCTGGAGCTGCTGGAAAAAGATATATCCGTTGCCGTTAATGCCGCCAATGCCAGGGGGAAGGTAATGTCGCTGTTGGCGCAGGTACAGGAACAAAAGGAGATCCTCATCAGCCAGCAGGAAGAACTACGCCAATCTAACGAAGAACTGAGCCGTCAGTCCGAAGTATTACAGGCATCCGAAGAAGAACTGCGCGTACAGGAAGAAGAAATGCGCCAGGTAAATATCGAAGTGATAGAGAAGAATAAAGCCCTGGAAACCGCCAGGGCAGCGCTGGCCACAAAGGCCGCCGAACTGGAGGCCAGCAGTAAATACAAGTCTGAATTCCTGGCCAATATGTCGCACGAACTGCGCACACCGCTCAACAGCGTCCTGATTCTCGCCAAAATGCTCCAGGAAAACAAAACTAAAAACCTTTCCGCGAAACAAATAGAGTACGCCGGTATCATCTATAAATCCGGTTCCGACCTGCTTCACCTGATCAACGATGTGCTCGATCTCTCCAAAATAGAAGCCGGAAAAGTGGAAATGTATTTTGAAGAAGTAAGCGTTAGCCAGATCATAGATGACCTCTCTGATCTTTTCAGCGTGCAGGCTTCCGAAAAGAAAATCAGGTTTATCAAAAATCTCGCCGCCGATGTACCCGCCACCATATATACAGATAAGCTGCGCCTTGGGCAGGTGATCCGCAACCTCCTTTCCAATTCCTTTAAATTTACGCCCGCCGGCGGGACCGTGAGCCTTTCCTGGTACAAAAGCGATACAAATGCCATCAGCATCAGTGTTACAGACACCGGCGGCGGTATCCCGGAAGATAAACAGGAGCTTATATTCAATGCCTTCCACCAGGGTGATGGCAGCACCAACCGCAAATTTGGCGGTACCGGCCTCGGGCTGAGTATCAGCCGGGAATTGATGATGCTGCTGCATGGCGAAATCAGGCTCGATAACAGCACGTCTTCCGGCAGTACTTTCACCATCGTCATCCCGGCTGACGGACACACATTGCCTGCTACGGAAACATATATCGCCCCGCCTGAAATCATCAACCATATACCCGCTCCCGTTATAATAGCGGAAGACGACCGCAATAATATCAGTAAAAAGGATAAGCTGATCCTGATTATTGAAGACGATATTTACTTCGCAGACATACTCCGGGACTTTGCACGCAATAAAGGCTTTAAAACCATTGTGGCGCACGACGGGCAGGATGGATTGTCCTATGCCCGGAAATACCTGCCCGCAGCCATCATACTGGATATGAATCTCCCCGTGATCGATGGCAGCAGTATCCTCAAAATTCTGAAAAGCAGCGAAGACCTCAGTAAAATTCTCGTTCACGTGGTATCCGCTACAGATATACAGGCCATCCGGGAAGATAACATTCATGGCTATACGAGAAAACCGCTGGAACTGAAAGACCTGGAAGATGTATTTACCAATATCAGCGACCGCATACAGGCAAAATTGAAAAGAGTACTGTTGCTCTCATCAGGCGCCCTGAGTGAAAACGCCACCCTCGAAACAATCAGCGACGAAAGGAATCTCAAAACCCGGTATGACATTGCCAGGAACATCAATGCTGCCAGGGAATTCCTGTCGGAACAAAAATATGATGCCGTAATCGTGGAAATAGACGCCAATCTGCAGACAGGCATCGAACAATTAGTGTCAGTGGCCGGTATACCCGAATCCGGCGATACCCCTCTTATCGTATATCTCGACCAGGACATCAACGCCGGCGAAGAACAACAGTTAAAGAAATATGCGGCGGCGATTGTCCGTAACTCAGCTCATTCCACCGACCGCCTCATGGATGAACTGGAATTGTTTTTATATAAGCTGGAGAAAAAAGAAAGCGTGGAAAGTCCACCGGTGGCGAGTTCCGGCGATAAGCTGGCAGGCAAAAGAGTACTGCTGGCAGACGATGACATGCGGAATGTTTTTTCTATCAGCGCCCTGATGGAAGAGCAGGGGATAGAAGTACTGACAGCAGCCGATGGCCGGGAAGCATTGGAAATGTTACGGCAACACCCACAGCTCGACCTCGTATTAATGGATATCATGATGCCCGAAATGGACGGCTATGAAGCGATGAGACAAATTCGTGCGGACCCACGGTTTCAACAACTACCCGTTATTGCACTGACAGCTAAAGCAATGGCAGGCGACCGGCAGAAATGTATAGAAGCCGGCGCATCGGATTATATCGCCAAACCGATCGACAACATTAAGCTGCTATCTTTGTTAAGAGTATGGTTATCGTAACAAACTTATGGTAGAAGAAATCAGCAACGGTGACTTTACAGACCTGGTGAAAATAATTCAACAGCGATATGGGTATGATTTTACAGATTATGCACCCGCTTCGCTGAAACGCCGTTTTACCAGGTTTACCGGCTTTGCGCATATTAGCAACGTCTTTGAACTGAAGCACAGACTGCTCAATGACGCGGGCTTCTTCCAGGAAATGGTGCAGTATATTACGGTGAACGTAACAGAAATGTTCCGGGATCCTACCTTTTATAAAACGCTCCGGGAACAGGTATTACCAAGACTGGCATCGTATCCGATCATCAAAATATGGCATGCCGGATGCGCGTCAGGCGAAGAAGTTTACTCCATGGCCATCCTGCTCGAAGAGGCCGGACTGCTCGATCGCTGCCGCATCTATGCCACAGATATGAACGCTGCCAATCTACGGAAAGCAAAAAAAGGAATCATTGCCCTTAAGGATATGAAAGATTATACCTATAATTACATACAGTCCGGCGGTGTGAATGACTTTTCCAACTATTATACAGCAGGTTATGATACCGCTATTATTGATGCAGCATTACGACGTAATATCATTTTCTTTCAGCACAACCTGGTGACAGACCAGGTGTTCAACGAATTTCAATTAATATGCTGCAGAAACGTTTTTATATACTTTAACAGAACACTACAGGAACGGGTAGTGAAGTTATTCTACGAAAGCTTAACTTCGCTGGGATACCTGGCATTGGGTATTAAAGAGTCGCTGTTGTATAACGATGAACGATTAAAATTTGAACCGGTTAACACAGCAAATAAGATTTTCAGACGTAAAGTATAAGCTTTGACGATTCCCCTCAAATACAGTATCCTGTTAATCGGTGGTTCTGCCGGCAGCATGTCTGTATTAGTGGAACTGCTCAACCAGTTGCCATCTCCCTTTCCTATACCCGTGGTAATTATTTTGCATCGGCTGAAAAATGTAGAAAGTGAATTAGACAAACTTTTATCTATACGGCAAACCATTGCTGAGCCGGAAGATAAAGAACCGCTACGGCAGGGCAATATTTACCTCGCCCCGCAAAATTACCATCTGCTGATTGAAGAAGATGGTTCCTTTTCCCTCGATTATGCTGAACCGGTGAACTTTAGCCGTCCTGCTATTGACCTGACTTTTAGCAGCGCTGCCAGTGTTTTCGGCGCCCGCTCGCTGGGAATTTTACTCAGCGGTAACAATAAAGACGGGGCAGCAGGGCTTTGCAGGATTATTCATGCCGGCGGCACAGGCATTGCACAAAGCCCCGATACCGCGGGATTCAGCGTCATGCCGCAGGCAGCCATAGATCTTTGCCGGGGCGTACGGCCCATGACCATAAAAGGGATGATAGATTTTTTAAAGAACATAAGAGTCGAAAATAAAAGTTGACAAATGAAGCAACGCAAACCAAAAACATTTACTATTCTGCTCGTAGACGATAAACCGGAAAACCTGGTATCACTGGAAGATATGCTGGAAAACGATCACCGGGAAATCCTGACAGCAACCTCCGGTAATGAAGCCCTTAAAATTGTTTTACGCCACAGCGATATTGGATTGATCATGCTGGATGTACAGATGCCTGATATGGACGGGTATGAAGTAGCCCGGTTATTACAGGCCAATCCCAAAACAAAGGATATCTCCATTATTTTTGTAACTGCCATCAACAAAGAAGAACAATATGTGATGCGCGGCTTCGAACAAGGCGCCGTGGATTATCTTTCCAAACCTTTGGATATAAATGTAACCAGGGCCAAAGTAACCGTATTTGAAAAACTTTACCGCTATCAATACGAACTCAAGGAAGCAATGGTGGAAAAAGAAAAGGTCAACAAACAGCTGGAACGCTTTATGTACGTGGTAGCCCATGACCTGAAATCCCCGCTGTCGGGCGCTATCGGCTTGCTGGCACTGATCAACGAAGACGAGCGTATCCAATCCGCCCCGGACCTGCAGGAGTATATGAAAATTGTATTGGGGGCTACCAATCATCTTACAGAAATGATTACCTCGATGCTCGAGTATACCCGTCACAGCGAAATGGAACAAACTGTTGAAGATGTAGACGTACATGAGCTCATCACACAACTTTCCCGCTTACTGTTCCCACCTGCACATATACGTATTGATACCCTCGGTACATTACCGGTGCTGGAAACCAATAAGCTGAAATTGCAACAGGTATTCCAGAACCTCATCTCCAATGCGATCAAATACAACGATAAAAAAGAAGGAATCATTACCATTGGTGGCGAAGATAAAGGCGAGTTTTATGAATTTTATGTGAAAGACAATGGCCCTGGTGTAGCCAAACGTGACACCGACCGTATTTTCCGGTTGTTCGAAAGACTCGATAACGACGGTAAAGAAGAAGGAACCGGCATTGGTTTAAATATCTTTAAACTGCTGGTAGAAGAACAGGGGGGGAAGGTATGGGTGGACTCGGAGCCGGGTGAAGGAAGTACTTTTTATTTCCTGTGGCGGCAACGGTATTAGCACATTATTCAAATATCCATAACCGCCCGCTGATCTGCGGGGAAGTTACCGGTAAACAGGATACCTGAAGGGTTTTATGCTCCATTTGCCATATCCAGTTGGAAATGGAATTTTCCGGAGATGAAAACAACAATACTGCTTCCTTATAGATATCTGCGGCGTTCAATGCCTTATTACGGAGTTGTGTCATCGCCTCGGAAAGTATAGCCGGTAATTGCTCGCCCGGTCCTGAAAGCTCCAGCAGGGTGGCGCCTTCCTGGTTCACCCACCCGGAGAAACCGTCGTTGTTGATAAACACCAATGCATGCGGGATGGTATGCAAAATGGCTGAAAACCGGATCGCTATCCGTTGAAAGTACAGGTGCTGCTGCGATTGCAACAGTATTTCCTTTAAACGCAGGCGCATCGTTTCTATACATTCCAGGAACTCCGGATCAAAGGCCTGGGGCTCGCTCCAGCCGAGGATTAGCAGGCTATTGTTAGGGGTTGTGTTGATAGGGATGATAACGGCAGAAGAAAATGCCGGTAATACTTCTTTAAATACATTTTCTTTTCCCGGCGGTATCTCCCGCCAGTAAATAGTTTTGAAACCCTGGGCATAGAGCAGTTTCCTGATAGGTTCCGGGTTCATCACAATGTCGTTGAGATGAACAGGAGAAGCACATTTCACCTTCGCGGTTGCTTCATCTTCCAGTTCAAGCTGCAGGGCGACATTGGCTTCTGTCAGGTTTTTTACCAGCGAAATACTGAATGCCAGAAAAGAGGAAATATGTTTATCCTTGTCCCAACGACTAGTTTGGTTGATAAAATTTAATGCTTTACGATCCCAGGTACTCACAGTATATACGATTGAAAAAATTAAATAATCACAGGAATGACTGTATGGCGGCAATTACTTCCTGTGGCGCTGAAATATGCGGAAAATGCCCTTCCGTTTGTACTTTGGTACGCCGGCAGTCTGGGATATTAGCTTCCAGGTATTCGCTCACCTGCGCGGGTACAGCAATATCATTGGCCGTTTGTATCACCAGCGTGGGGATTGTTACTTTGGCAAGATCCTTCCGGTGATCCATGTAAAAGATGGACCTGGCCACCTGTATTGCTACATCCGGACGGATGGCCTGTAAAGAAGAGGCAAATGCTGCCGCCAGTTCCGGTCTGTCTTCATTGCGCATGGCCAGCTTTGAAAACCCGCTCGCCCAGGCATGGTAGTTGCCTTCCATGGCTTCGAACAAACTGGTCAGCGCATAGTTATCAAAACCGCCGGTATAACCATCCCGGGAGTCGTTTAGGTAACGGGGACTGGAGCCCAGCAGGATCAATCGTTCTATCATGCCAGGATAATGGATACTGGTCAGCATCCCTATAATACCACTCACAGAGTGGCCGATAAAAGTGACGTTTTTTAAATCCAGCGCCTGGATAATATCTGCAACATCCGTTGCATAACCATTGATGGATTCATAACGTTTAGGACTAAACGCTTTCATATCGGCTTTACCACCACCAACATTGTCAAACAATACAACCTGGTAATCTTTCTCGAAGGCCGGGATAATTTTTGAAAAAGATGTTTGATCTATACCAAATCCGTGAGAAAAAACAAGGGTTTGAAGGGCGTCCTGATTACCAACAACGTGAATGTTATTTCTCTGAATAATATCCATAACAACATTGTATTTGAAAAATGAACGAACTATCGCTAATGAAAAAGCAGGTTATTTTGAGCAGGCGGACCAAACCACTTTTAGTAGCAGCAAGGAGGTTTAGTCCGTTTTAAATGGGCTTTTGCACGGTTCAGTGAGTCACATTTTCAAATATAAGTAATTAGTTTGAACCAACTACTTACTCACCTCCGGCAGGCCTTTTTTCCGGGGCACTAAATACGGCTTGTTTTTTTGCGGGGCTTTTGTATATATTTACGTTTAAACCTTTTAGGGATTGATGCACTTGTCGGATACCGCGCTGCTGGAACGTATGCAGTTACTGGACGACAAAGCCGCCTTCGATGAATTGTATCACCGTTACTGGGAGAAATTATATATCGCGGCTTACGCCAGGCTGCAGAATGATGCAGACGCAAAAGATTGTTTACAGGAAGTGTTTGTAGCCCTTTGGCATAAAAGAAAGGACATCGTCATCCGCCAGCAGCTGGATGCTTACCTTTTTATTTCGCTCAAGTACCGCGTGCTCAATTATCTCCGTTATCACCACAACTACCAGAAACATCTTGATATTTTTGCAGATTTTCCCATACCTGTTTTGCCTTCGGCAGATGACCACCTTTTCCTGACAGAAATTCAGGGCCTGATCTCCGCCACCATCGCGGATATGCCGGACAAAATGAGGGAAGTATATCTCCTGAGCCGCCGTGACGGGCTATCGGTGCAGGAAACAGCCGATCAGTTGGGCATCTCCCCGCAAACGGTAAAAAATCAGCTGACCACCGCGCTCAAACGCCTGAAAGACAAGCTGCAATCTTATAAATAAATTTTTTCACCGTATATAGTACCACCTGTTTACAGGGGTGTCTTTAATACTACAAATGGTTAAAAGCGTGGATGCTCAAGAAAAAATAGCGCAGATCCTCCAAAGGCTTGAAACCGGAACCTGTACTCCACAAGAGCTGCAATGGCTGCAGGACTGGTATGACAACCAGCCGGCGCAACCGATGCATACATTCCGGGATGAAGCCCATAAGCAACAGCTGAAAACGGATATATTACAACATATCCATACAGCGCTGGAGCCGCCGGTACATGTTCCGGTGGTGAGGATGCGCTACCGCCTGCAGATCGCCGCGGCCGTTTTTGCAGGAGTAGCCGGTATATGCGGATGGTGGTTCATGAACAACTGGCAACCCCGGCATAAAATGATCCTGGTACAGGTAGGTACAGGCCAACAAAAGGAACTGTTGCTGCCCGATAGCTCCCGCGTTTGGTTGAATGCCGGCGCCACCATGGAATATCCGCAGGAATTCAGCGATGTGCGCACCGTGAAACTGGATGGAGAAGCATTTTTTGACATAAAACAGGATGAACACCATCCCTTTGAAGTACATACCAGCCAGATCAGTGTGCAGGTACTGGGTACTTCCTTCGATGTAAAAGCCTATGCCACCCTGGACGAAACACAGGTGACCGTAAAAACAGGGATGGTAAAAATACTGCACGAACAGAAAGGACTGGATGTACTCAGCGCCAACGATCAGCTTACTTTCAGCCGGTCGGCACAACAATACATGAAATCAAAAGTCAACAACCAACAAATCAGTGAATGGGCCGGCGGCATGATCAGCCTCTCGCAGGCAGGTTTCGCAGAACTGGCCCTTACGCTGGAAAATCAATACGGTGTTCACATCCGTTATAATCCGGCTGAAATGAAACAGGACGAATATACGCTGCGCTGCAGTAAACAACTAACCATTACAGAGGTCCTGGATCTGGTAAGCAGCATACATCCTGTACAATATGATATAAAAGACAAAGACATTACCATTCATCGTAAAAACTAACATTCGCATACAAGGAGGATGCAACCAAAACAGGTAAGGATGGCGGGCTACAGACCATCCCTGCTATCGCTATGCGTAGGAAGAGCTAAAAGCTAACCGCTAAAAAAAAACCGCCTCTGTTGGAGCAGACACGGTTTTAAATAGTTATACAACAGTCAGGTAGTGCTTGGAGGCGACGCCTGATGACTGTCATATGCATTTAGTTAACACTAAAATCAACCAAATATATGCAAAAATCGCTTACGCTAACTTTTATACAAGGTCTTATGAGATGGAGCGTAATGGTCACTGTTTTTATACTGGGAGGTATCAGCCTCCTGTATGCCAGTAAAGGCTATAGCCAGCTATTACAACAGGTAAGGGTGACGGAGAAATTTGAGAACGAATCCCTCGCTTCCTGTATCAAAAAACTGGAGTCCGGCTACCATCTTTCCTTTGGTTATGATAACCAGGAATTGGTACGCTACAAGGTAAAGAAATTAAAATTTGTAAACGAACCACTGGACAAGGTATTGGATGCCTTGCTGGAAAACACACCCCTGAAGTATGTAGAAAAAAACGGGGTGTTGCTGATCATAAAACAGACCGGGCAACCCCTTGCACCGCTACAGCAAACGGGGCCTGGTAAAATAAGAGGAACGGTGACGGAGGGCCTGATCGGTCCGCCTGTACCCGGTGTCACCGTAAAAGTAACCGGAACAAAATATTATGCCATCACCAACGAAAACGGCATCTTTGAAATAACACTGCCCGCGGGTACCTATCGACTTACCTTTAGTTCCATCGGTTTTGGTAAATCAGAAGTGCCGGCAGTAAAGGTGCTGTCGGACAGGGTTACACAACAGTCCGTCAACCTCGCCATAGCAGCTTCGCGTTTAACCGAAGCCGTGGTGATCGGTTATGGCGTACAGGAAAGACGCAGCCTGCTTGGCTCGGTAGCCACCTATAACGCCACGGATGAACCGGGCCAGTCGCCACTTACCATCGACCAGGCCATGATCGGTAAACTCCCCGGAGTTTTCATCGCTCCCTCCAGCGGTGTACCCGGCGCGGCTTCCAACATCACCATCCGCGGTATCAGTACCCTCAACGCCAATGGTAACTCGCCGTTGATCGTGGTAGACGGCGTACCTATCTATGGCATCGATCCCAACCTCAATACAGTAGATTATAATAAAGGAAGTAGCCAGGGATTTTCCTTTGGCGGTAACCAGGTAGTCAACGAATACCGGCAACCCACCACCTTTGAAAAAAATCCATTGTCTACATTGAATCCCGATGATGTTGAGTCCGTAGAAGTGCTGAAAGATGCTTATTCTACCGCCATCTACGGTTCCAGGGGCTCCGCCGGCGTTATCCTGATCACCACCAAAAAAGGCGCAAAAGGGAAAATGCGTGTAGACGTTCAGGTAAGCAGCTCCCTGAGCAAACCAAGAGCATTGCCAACCGTGCTGTCGGGAGACCAGTACGCTGATTTTTATACAGAACTTTTCCGGCAGAAGGATTCTATCGGGAAAGCTACTTCTGGTAACTGGTACACCCCCTACAACTATAAGTTTCCCAAAGGCGTAAACACCAACTGGCTCGATGAAGTAGTACGCAACGCTTATGGCACGAACGCGGTAATATCGATGAGTGGCGGTACAGATAAGTCAAACTACTATGTAAGCCTGGGATACAATAAGGATCAGTCTTACATTATCAATAACGATCTTACCCGCTACCAGGGTCGCGTGAACTTCGATAACCAGATGAGCAAATCCCTGAAGCTGGGTGTGAGCATGACGTTGAATCAAACGGTAAATAGTGCGCTCAGTGCACAGAATGTATACCGCGGGGCGGTGCAAAAAGCGCCTAACATCTCAGTTCTCGACAGCACCGGTACCCGGTACAACTGGCTGTTTGGGAAAAACCCAACCGGCCCGGAAGATGTTTCCAACCCGGTAGGAGAGGCCCGCTCCGGTAAAAATTATAACACAGACAACCTCGTGCTGGGCAATGTTTTCGCCGACCTTAAACTGCGGCCCTGGTTAAGCGTGCATTCCGATGTAGGAATCGATTGGATCAGCTCCCGCTCCTACAGCCGTATTATAGACCGCCCCGGAACGATAGGCGGTTCCGCTACGGAAACTCAGCAGCAGCTGCGCAAATGGGTGGTCAACAACCGGCTCGATATTAACAAGCTTATCGGGAACGGACATGCGGTAAGCGCCATGCTGGGACAAAGCTTTGAGAAATCAGTAGAGAATACGAATGCCGTAACCGGTACCGGTTTTCTGAACGATGATATGCTGAGTATCGTCACCGCCAGCAATAAAAGAGTGCAGAACTCACTACAGCAGCAATGGGCACAGGTGTCGTTTCTGAGCCGGCTGAACTACGAATACAAACATAAATATATGGCGGGGGTGACCTACCGCCTCGATGGCTCTTCCCGGTTTTCCGCTAATCACCGATATGTAGGTTTTCCTTCCTTCGCACTCGGATGGGTGCCAAGCGAAGAAGGTTTCCTGAAAGGCGCCAAAGCCGTTGAACAGTTGAAGATCCGTGCCAGTGTTGGGTTTACCGGTAATGATGGTGGCAATGGGTACTATGGTAACCAGGGGCAGTATGTGATCAATTTGTATGGCGCCAGCTATGGTAATGTGACAGCGATCGATAACAAACAACCCGCCAATCCCAATCTGCAGTGGGAACGTACCACGACCTGGAATGTGGGCGCAGACTATAGCCTATGGCAGGGACGGTTAAGTGGTTCCATCGATTATTATCGCCGCCAAACGTCCAACGCCATCCTGCAGTCGGCACTGCCTTATTTTATGGGCTTTGACCTGCAGCAGCAAAACCGCGCCGACCTTACCAATAAAGGGATTGAGTTCAGCATCAATAGCCAGAACATTGTCACAAAAAATTTCCGCTGGACAACCACTTTCAATATCTCCGGTAACCGTAATATGGTTACCCGCCTGCACCAGATCGATGAAGAACAGCTGGCGGCAGAAAACGAAGTATCCGGTGGCCGTTTCTGGCGCGTGGGGCATTCCGCCACTGCTTTTTATTTATACGACTGGGGTGGCGTAAATCCCGCCAATGGCCAGCCACAATGGTCTGATAACAGCGGCAAGATATCAGAAGTACCTATTCAGAAACAATACCAGGATAAACCCTATACCCAGCGTAAATACATGGGCGATGCTATGCCCGTGGTATTTGGAGGTTTCGGTAACACCTTTACTTATAAGGGATTTGAACTGAATTGCTTTTTCTCTTTTTCTGCCGGCAATAAAATGTATAACGGCGCCAAAGCAGGTATGTACAGCTATCTTGGCAGTTCTTACTTTGGCAATAACATATACAACCTCTCTGCCGATCTGCTGAATTACTGGAAGTCGCCCGGACAGAAAACGGATATTCCTGCGTTGATCAACGCCTCCAACTATGCAGTGGCGGGCTTTGGTACCTCGTACGACTATACGCTGGACAGGAAAAATTCCAGGTTCCTCGAAGATGCGTCTTTTGTAAAATTGCGCAGCCTCCTGCTGGGCTACAATTTTAACAGCAGCCAGCTGAAAAGCCTGAAAATATTTACTGCCTTGAAATTATACGCAGAAGTAAATAACCTGTTTATCCTCACCAAATATTCCGGGCTGGATCCTGAAGTGAGCGCATACGGTTCTTCTGCCCTGAACATGGGATTTGATGAACTTACGATGCCGGCTCCGCGTACCTGGAGAGTGGGTATAAAAGCATCTTTCTAACAATATAAACTGAGCCAGATATGAAAAAAATCAGCTGCCATATAAGCCTGTTTACATTGCTGCTGGCGCTTTGCGCCTGCAACAAGCAACTGGACCTGAAACCGGAGGGCACCATGGTGGAAGCAGAGTTGCTGAAAAATGAACAAACAACGGAAAACTACCTGGCAAGTACCTATCTCAAAATGATGGACGCTGTAGCAGGTAATTGTTATCTTTTTGGAGATATCACCGCCGGTATTGCCGATACCTTTGATAAGAACCTGGTCAAAGGCAGCATCGGTCCGCGGGACGATCAGTATGCTGCCCTCTGGTCGCAGCCTTACGTTGCCATTAACCAATGTAATGTGATCATTTCCCAATTGCCAAAGTATGCGGCATTCAATAAAGTTAAACAGGCAACGTTTATTGCGGAAGCCAGGTTTATACGCGCCTATTGCTATATGGCGCTGCTGCGCATCTATGGCGACGGGGCGCTGCAGGGAAAAGGAGGGAATATGGGTGTGCCGTTACGACTCGGCGCTTTCGATGGATATGATGGTTCACAGGACGTACCACGTGCAACTAACGATCAAGTATATACGCAGATACTGAATGACCTCGATGCAGCCATCACGGACTTACCCGCTTCCCGAAGCGATGCCTTGAATCAGGGTAGCAGGGCTACCAAAGGGGCTGCGAATGCATTGGCGGCAAGAATATGTTTGTATAAACGGGCATTTGATAAAGCGGCAACTTATGCGCAGGCCGCTATGAACGGAAATCTATACCACCTGCAGCCCAACTTCTGGAGCCTGTGGCCCGACAATTCCGCCAGTACGGGTAGCTACCAGCTGAGCAGCGAAATACTGTTTGCATTGCCGGAAAGTTTCAATAAAAGCTCGAAGTCAAATGATAACAACGGCATTTACTACGCGTATGGATTCAGCAACCCATTGCCCGCCTTTCTGAACACCTATGGAGCCGGCGATGAGCGGAAAGACAGCCTCCTGCTAAGTGGCAAAACGGTGATACGTAAATTTACTGACTTGAATATCCGCGACAACGTGCCGCTGATCCGTTTGCCGGAAGTAATGCTCACCGCAGCAGAAGCGCTGGCCCAAACGAAGGGCGTGAACAGTACTTCCATTGATCTGCTGAACCAGGTATACGCCCGCGCCTATACGAAAAACGGCGTGCCGCATACCTATACAGCAGCCGATTTTCTCACGCCGTCAGCCCTCATCAGCAGGATACTGCAGGAACGAAAATGGGAACTGGCTTTTGAAGGATTTGCCCGTTTTGATGCCATCCGCACCAACACAGCACCTAATCCCGAACTGCCCGCTAACCGCTATGCAATGCCCATACCGCAACACGAAATTGATATTACAAAGGGGCTCATTAAACAAACCCCCGGTTACTAATTTTTATATCGGAAACTCAATTAAACACAAAATGAAAAAAATCATCACCGTCATTTCAGGAGCTATGATCTGCCTGGGCGCCTACGCGCAAACCCAGCCGGAAATTATATTAACGGGAACCATTACCGGTAATCTGAAAGGACATAACAAAATGTATATCTACTCGCGTACCTATAACGACTCCGCGATGATAGAAAATGGCCGTTATACTTTTCATATTCCATTCAAAGAGCCGGTATTCCTCATGCTGCTGCCGGAATATATCCTCGCGGAACGGCAAATGTATTCCCCCTTCGGTATCCTGATGGACAAACCGGTTACCTATACCGTTACAACAGATGTCGCTAAAGGCATGGATGCTTCTGTTGTTAAAGGATCTGAAGCAGTGGAACTGTTACAGGATTATGGCAAACAAAAATCTACCGCCTGGAAAACCATCAGCGAAACACTGAAAAAAGAATTTGGGCAGCCCTGGTTAGAGGAAACAGATCCACGCTATGCTGCGTTTGAAGAAAAACAAAATGCCCTGCAAAAAAAGTATCTCCTGCCTTTATTGCAAAAACTGGTAAAGGAGCATCCTAACTCCTATGCCTCCGTATTCAGTTTGAATGACGGACGGGAGATGATGAGCATAGAACAACAGGAACGTCTCTACGAAGGGTTATCGGCCGACATGAAACAAACCAAAGAAGCAAAGGAGTTTCACGAATTTTCCCAGGGCCTCCGCAACTCTGCTGTCGGTAAAAAAGTGAACAACTTCTCCCTGCCGGATGAAAAGGACCAACCACTGTCCTTTGCCAGCTTCAGGGGGAAATATGTACTGATCGATTTCTGGGCCAGCTGGTGCAGCCCCTGCCGCCAATCATTTCCACACATGAGAGAAGTATTTAAGCAATACCAGGATAAGAATTTCGAGGTCTACAGCATTTCTATCGACAAAAGCAAAGAGGCATGGTTAAAAGCGGTGGCGGAAGAAAACAATCCCTGGAAGCAGGCGCTGGATAATATCAACATTGCGGGCAGCGGATTTGCCATCACCGGCGTGCCTACCACTTACCTGGTCAGCCCGGAAGGCGAGATCCTGATGAAAGAAGTAGGCTTTAACCCCGACGGCAGTGGAGCCATCGAGAAAAAGCTGGCGGAATTGTTTGGTGGTAATATAAAAACCGCTGAAAAAACGTCACCGGAAAAAGGAACAGTAACAGACGCTGTTCCTATGGTCCCTTTGCAATAACCCATAAAAACCAACACTTAAAATGAATAAATATCAAAACAAATTAGCCGGCATATTGTTGCTGATGGCAGGTCTTGCAACCACCGCCTCCGCACAGCAAGAAAAAAGATTTATAACGGTGAGCGGCAAAATCAAGTTTCCGCCTTCGGCAGAACAGCAACAGAAATTTCCCTTCTGTGTACAAAAACAGGTGGGCGATGACCGTGTAACGATAGATACCATTCACCTGAAACCGGATAGTACCTATAGCGTTAAAATTGACGCTACCCGGCCACAGTTCTATATTCTTAACGAGTTTGAGGAAGACCGCCTCACCATCTGGGCCGGTAAGGATAACCTGAAAATTGATTTCCGTGGTGAGGATACAGCAGCCATTAGGGTCAAGAATCCTCCCTATGTATTTATTGAAGGCAGTAAGGAGAATGACCTGATCAACCAGGTAAATTTTATTAATTACCGTAATTATCAGAACATGATCGAGGTAGGACAGCTGCAGTATAAAGCCTCCCTCACAAAGGATACTGCGCTGGAACGCGCACTGACAGAGCAGTTCGACTGGCTGTTTAGTGACATGGGAGAGCGCATTAAGCTGCTGGTAAAAATAAACCAGCATACCCCTGTTTTGATGTACGCCCTTGATTATCTGCATCCGGTTAAAGAGAAAGCATTCATCCTGGCAGAAGTATCCCGCCTGTCAAAGGAATATCCCTGGTTAGCAGAGGCTAAGCAGAAAAAAGAAAACATGGCCAGGGCTGAAGTGATTGCAAAGAAAACAGCCATTGGCGCCACAGCGATGGACTTTACACAAAACAATACCACCGGTAAACCGGTAAAACTGTCGGACTACCGCGGTAAGTATGTGTTGCTCGACTTCTGGGCCAGCTGGTGCGGACCATGCCGCGCTGAAAATCCTAATGTATTGGACAACTACGAAAAGTACCATAGCAAAGGATTGGAAATACTGGCTGTATCGCTCGACGATAAAAAAGATGCCTGGCTGAAGGCTATCAAAGATGATGGGTTGGAATGGGCACATGTAAGCGATCTGAAAGGTTGGAAGAATGAAGTGGCAAAGAAGTACAATATCAATGCGGTACCCAGCAATTTTTTAATTGACAAAGAAGGTAAAATTGTAGCAGTAGACCTGCGCGGCGAAGAACTAACGCAGAAACTCGGCGAAATTTTTGGTAAATAGATTGGATCACCTGTAATTATTATGTTATGAAGAAGATACTGACACTGTTATTAATTTGCTGCAGCACCGCCGCTATGGCTCAGATGCAGGCTGCGCAAAAGATTATTCCCGACTATACGCACGATACATTTATAAAAGCGCAGCCGGTAAAAATCTGGCGAGCAATCCGTAACCTGCCACAGGTAAAGGATTATTCCAATGGTACCATCAAAGATGTACAGATCATTACCGAAAATGATACCCGTTACCGGGACATCACTTTCACGGATAATCGCAAACGCCGGGACATCATTGACCAGGTACATGAGTCGTACAAGTTTTTCGTGTTTAGTATTGTATCTCCCTTGCCCGCCGGCATCACCCATGCCACAGTTACGGCGCTGGTAGAATCCCTGCCGGACAAAGATGATACCTCTGTTGTAAGATGGAGCATCATCCTTGAAGGCGATAAAGGCAGTCGCAAACCGCTGGTAGATACCCTCTCCGCCGAGATCGGCAACTATGAGGCCGGCCTGAAGAAGTTGTTGGAATAGCGATTGTCTGGCCCAGGATTAGACTGATTATAGTGATTATACTGATTTTTTGATTTTAAAAGATTGAGAAATATTTCCCAATCTTTTAAAATCAAAAATCAAAAAATCAAAAAAATAAAAATCAGTATAATCACTATAATCAGTCTAATCCTGGACCAAACAAAAATTCGCGTACCTTTGCGCCTTACAAAAAAAGGCGCTATGACTCCGCAGAAAAAAGCATTTCTTTTTGACCTGAATGGTACGATGATCAACGACATGGAATTCCACCTGGAAGGCTGGTATAACATGTTGAATAGGCTGGGCGCTAATCTTCCCCGGGAAATTGTGAGGAGTCATATGTACGGCAAGAATGAGGAATTGCTGGTACGTATTTTTGGTAAAGATCATTTTACGGCACAACAGATGGAGGAAATTGCCCATGAGAAGGAAGTCCTGTACCAGGAAGCATTCCGTCCCCACCTGGAACTGATTGCCGGTTTGCCTGCCTTCCTGGAAAAAGCCGCTGCCGCTAATATCCCAATGGCCATCGGCTCTGCTGCCAATACTTTTAACATCAATTATGTGCTGGACAACCTGGATTTACGGCACTACCTGAAGGCGATTGTAAGCGCCGATGACGTAACCACCAGCAAGCCTGATCCCGAGGTATTCCTGAAATGTGCGGAAGCACTGGGTGTGACTGCTGCCGGTTGTATCGTGTTTGAAGATGCGCCAAAGGGCGTGGAAGCCGCATTGAATGCAGGGATGGAAGCTGTTGTGTTAACCACTATGCATACACGTGACGAATTTGCCGCCTATAACAATATCAGGGCTTTTGTGGCCGATTATACCGATCCGGTGTTGCAACAGCTGTTTGCCTGAGCCAGGAATATTTCAATATAATTTCCTAATGTCAGCCCTGTACCATAAATTGCTGAGTTATATAAATAATAATTGCTGGTATGACACGTTATTCAGGGCAATCAAGAATGCTGGTAGCAGTTGATTGTATCATTTTCGGCTTTGACGGGGAAGAGTTAAAGTTGTTGCTGATCAAACGCGGGTTTGAGCCGCAGAAAAATAAATGGAGCCTGATGGGCGGCTTCGTGCAGGGCGACGAAGGCTTTGAAATGGCCGCTACCCGGATCTTAAAAAAGCTTACCGGGCTGGAAGGAGTGTACATGGAGCAGCTGTTTGCCTTTGGCGAGCCCACCCGCGACCCGGTAGAGCGTACCGTATCTATCACCTACTTTGCGCTGATCGACATCAATCAGTATAAACTTCAGATCAACGACGAATACCACGCCGAGTGGATCACCCTTGATAAATTGCCGGACCTCATCTTTGACCATACAGAAATGGTAAAAATGGCCCAGGAGAAGCTCCGGTACAAAGCAGCCATACACCCCATTTTGTTTGAGCTGCTGCCGCTTAAATTTACCATCCCCCAACTGCAACTCCTGTACGAAGCCGTATACGATGCCACATTCGACAAACGTAACTTTAGCCGTAAGGTATTGTCGACCGGCCTGCTGATAAAACAAAAAGACAAAGACCGGCTCAGCTCCAAGCGCGGCGCCTTCTACTTTAAACTCGACAAACGTAAATACAACGCCAAGTTCAACGCTTTCCTGAACTTTGTAACAGACCCCGGGAATATTAAGTAAGCGGTTTTTAGCTTTTAGCAAATGCTGCCAGGATCATCAGCTGATCATCTTCGCTGCATTTGCTAAAAGCTAATGGCTAAAAGCTTATCCACACTTCTCCCTGCACCGGCGTATAATTCAATTGCCCGTTTGCCTGGCTTTCAGGCCCCATCAGCGTGGCCGGCTGGAATTTGGTACCAATGGGTGCTATGGCGCCCATAAAGCCGATATCGCCTTCAGGAAAGGCAGGATTGGTATTGTCGTTACTGGCTCCCCTGGGTGGTTGAGGGTGAAATACCTGCAAAAACGTACCCTCGTTACCGGTATAAAAGGTCAGATCCTGTTCCGTAGTATGAAAGGTGGCCCGGTATACATTGGCATGATAGCCTTTAAATTCAGGGTATTCCCAGCTTTCACCGGTCACCGTGTTGTTATAGGCTTTGTACCAGCTGCCAAACTGCTGACCCTGTAACCGGTTTTTCCATACCCGGTAGGGCCCTTCACCGATCCAGCCAAGACCTTTCACCTTTTCTTCGGGATAGCGGAAGGTGATGCCCATAAACGGTGTTTCACCCTTGATGCTATAACTGTATTCCAGGTGTGCGGCTGTAATGCCCGGTTGGAAGGTCCATTTTACCTGGAGGAAACCGCTACCTTCATAGCGGGCGTTGATGGTACAGCCGCCATTGGTTTGCGCTACCTGGAACTGTTGCAGTTCCTGTTTTGTTCCCGCAAGTACCGGGCCTCCGCCCAATGATATTTTTCCTTTGGAAGTCATAATCTGTAACAACTGTCCTGAGCTCCGGCTGAAATAGTAGGCCGCATTTGCATGATTCACAATGACGGTGTCGCCGCTGTTGGTGGTGACTACCTCTTGTTGTGGTCCGCTGGCGAAGCTGCCGGCTGCTTTTTTGGGTGACTGCAGGGGCCAGCTATGGGTAATAATTTCCCGGCCGTAGGGATCCTGGGCGGTTATATATAACACGTCTGCCTGCTGCCATCCTTCGGGAAGTGCCGGTTGCAGGAAGCCTTTGGTATGCGGGGCCAGGTTCGGCGCGGGTATTGTGCCGCCGGCAATGGTGTCTGCTTTATTATTTTTTCCGGGAGATGGTAACCGCAGCAGCTGCCACCTGAACCGGCACTGTGCCAGTGACGTATAGTCGTAACGGTTCTCTACGGGTATCCGGCCATTGAACCCGCCCGATATAACGGGAAGGGATATATGTATGGGCGACCAGGTGGTTTTGATAGCATAAAAACTGCCTTCCTTTTCCCGGTGTGGCCCTACAATACCATCAGGCGCGTGGTTCCCATCGGTATCAATACTGTCGTGCTTATCCCTGCGTACCAATCCCTCGTCGGCAAATGCCCAGAGGAAACCGCCCGCGCAGCGCGGATGCTGTAGCATGCGCTCCCAGAAATCCGGTAAGCCCGCGCCGTGGCCTCCATCATACAGCCCATGCATGAATTCTGTTGGCATCAGGATATCCTGGTCGTATAAGCTGGAATTAACAATATAACTGAAGTTAGGATAATGCTTGGTGTCCAAACCGTTGTAACGCTCCCAGGGATGTAGTACCGGCCTGCTTTGCGGATCATATTTTGCAAAGTCCCCATCCAGTGCCCGGTTAAAACCACCCTCGTTGCCGTTGTCCCAGAAAATCACCGAAGGATGGTTAACATCCCGTTCTACCAACTCCCGCACCAGCTTATGCCCCACCTCATTGTCATAGGCGCCTTGCCAGCCGGTAAGCTCGTCGAGAACAAACAGTCCCAGCGAATCGCATACATCAAGGAAATGTTCATCCGGCGGGTAATGCGACATGCGTACGGCGTTAATGTTCATGTCTTTCATAAGGTTCACATCCAGGATGCTGATAGCTTTACTCAGCGTGCGACCGCTTTCTGGCCAGGCGCTGTGACGGTTAACCCCTTTCAGCATCACCTTAGTGTCATTTACGTATATGCCATCCCGTGGCCTTATTTCTATAGTGCGGAAACCAAATGACTGGGTAACGCTATGCAATACCTGCGTACCTTTTTTCAACTGTATCACTGCCTGGTAGCGATGTGGAAATTCAGCGCTCCAGGTGGCAGGGTGGAGAAAGGACTGTCGCAGCGTATACACCTGCCCGTTAGTACCGGCCATCTCCACTGCTTCCTGAACCGGTTGCCCGTCCATGGTGAGTACCTGGGCCGATAGGGTACAACCGGCCGGTAAAGCGCTGGTAAATGTTTGTACGGAAAAATCGCCATTGGCGGTGGCATTGATCGCTACACGGTCTATATGAACCAGTGGCTTCACTTCCAGGAAAACAGGCCGGTAAATGCCGCCCAATACCCAGAAATCGCCGCTGCGTTCTGCCCTGTTCACGCCTTCATCGGACGATTGTTTGCTCACTTTTACTTCCAGCAGGTTGCTGCCCTTGCGGAGTAGGGAGCTGATATCATATTTGAAGCGGTAAAAACCGCCCTGGTGGACAGGCCCCGCCAGCTTCCCGTTTATTTTTACTTCCGCATCGGTCATTACCCCATCAAATACAATATTTACCTCCCGCTGCTGCCAGTTAGCCGGCGCCGGGAAACGATAACGGTAAAAACCTTGCTCATCAGCCTTTACTTTATCATGGCCGTAGTTGTAACCGCCAAAACCCTGCTGCTCCCAATTGGATGGTACCGCAATGGTAGTATGTTTGCCACTACGTTGCCCACCGGAACAATAAAAATCCCAGTCCACAGTATGGTCTTTATCGGTACCTGAAAGATAGATGTGCCGGGTTTCCTGGGCTAACGCTGTTTGCAGGCATAGCAAGCCTCCCAACAACAATAATTGTCTTGCTGACATAAGCGGAATTTTAAATGCCTTTAAAAGTAAAAAAGAAATGTGGGAAAGAGGAGGTAGAATAACATTTATTTTGAGGATGCTGATGACACCTTTAAAAAATCATCAGCATCTTCAACAAAAAAATCATCAGCATCATCAAAATCAGTTTAAGCCTGGATAAAGACAAGCGCCGAAGGCGCTCATCTTACAACCGGAAACACTTCATCATCTTCGCATGGATCTCGTTGTTCTCGTACACGCCACGGAAGAGCTGGGAGTTAGGGCCATAAGCAAATACCATCACTGGTATACCGGTATGGTCGTTAGTAGCGAAATGGCCACGCAGCATGCCTTTGGAGATGTCGCCGTCCATCAGTGCAAGACCGCCTGTTTCATGGTCGGCGGTAACAATAACTGTAGTTTGTTTATCCTGGTCGGCGAACCGCAGCGCGTCTCCGATGGCATCGTCAAAATCCAGCATTTCACGTACCAGGTAATCCAGGTCGTTGAAATGACCGCCATGATCAATACGTGAACCCTCCACCATCAGGAAAAATCCTTTGCCGGAAGCATTCAGCTGTTGCAAAGCCTTTTTCAGGGCTGTTTTCAGGTAATTGCCACGGCCATTGCGCATAGAGGTAACGGCCTTATCACTGAGAATAACCAGCGTTCGTTTTTTCGTAGCCGCGTTCCAGTTATCAAGGTTGTCGTAGATCTGTACGCCGGAAGCTGCCAGCTGTCCGCCGAAATTCTTGTCAAGCGATTCTCTGCCACCGCCTACAGCCAGTTGCAGCTTGCTCCCGAGCAATTGTTTTTCCAGCGTATAGGTGCTGTCCCGGTCGGGTGTATGGCCGTAAAAGGAGCCGGGCGTAGCGCCGGTGATTTCTTCGGTTACAATAACGCCACTCTGTATGCCCTTAGAGGCCAGCATTTCAGGGATCACAGGGATAGCTACATAGGTGTTGTCCATTCCTATTGCCCGGTTATGCGTTTTGGCGCCGGTACCGAGGGCGGAACCACCGGCGGCAGAATCGGTGTGGTAGTTATCGGTAGACTGGGTTTTGGACAGGCCCAGTTGCTTCATCTGGAAGATATTGAGTGCGCCCTTGTTGGCGGTGTAGCCGGAAAACATTTCTGCCAAACCGGTGCCATCGCCAATAAACAGGATCACATTTTTAGAGCGCACCTGTGTGGCGTCAGATACATAGGTAGGCGTATATACCGGGTGAACCGGCATATCGGAAGCGGTGTTGCGGGCGGTGTTATGCATCACGTCATATAGCTCTTCCGGGTGGTCGGTGCCGATCCAGTCTACGCCAAGGTCCATCAGTTTGTAATAGGTAGACCTGGAAGACGGCGCACCCCAGAAACGGAACGCATAGCCCTGCTGGTGTACGCGGTTTATTACGTTGGTAACTTTTTCCAGTTCTGCCGGTACAAGTGTACCTTTCCCATTCCAGCTGCTATAATTGTGGAAATCCACGCTGAGCATAGCAATACGGGGCTGTAACGTTGCCGGGTATACGCTGTCGGGTCTGCCGTCGAAAAAGAAGATGGGATCATATTTCTGCCAGTCAGCCATGGGAGGGAGGTTGCCGGAGATTACCAGTTTTACGGCCGCCGGGTTAGCGCTGCGGTCAAAGTATTTTTTGTATGGCAGCAACAGGTCCTGCAATGCCTGCAGGGTAGGAGTGCCTTCTGTTTTAATATCTATGAGTAGCTGCAACGGCGTATTTTCAGCATAGGGTTTACCATTATATAATGCAAACTGCCGTAATACCGGCTGCAGGTACATTTCCTTAAACGTGCGGAAGGACTGTATCGCACTGGCGTCGTGCGCTACATAGAGCACGCCGTTTTTCAGGTGTACATCTGCTTCAATGGAACCAAACTGCAATGCCGCTGCGGCATAAAAAGGAGTGGCCCGCTCATAGTCATTATGAGAATGCGCCGCAGCCATGGTATACTGCTTTACCTGTGCGGATGCACTGCCGGCCAGTAACACGCCCGACAAAATGGAAACAAAATTCTTCATCGTATAGTAAATAATTGAAAAGCAATTTTATGGTCCTGCAAAACCCGGAATATAAATAACAGAACTGGTTTTGAGGGGGCAAAGGTAGGTACAATCACATCTTGTATCTCTACCATGGTAGTTTATCTTTATGTTAATTGTCTGGTTAAAAAATCGATTTAGTTACCACTTCCAACATCAGCCTGTTTTTTATCTGCAAAAAGAACAATAGGGGAAACGGAAAGCAGAAGTGTGGTGAAAAAGATCGTGAAAACTACAGGTTAAACGTGTTGGCTGAGAACAATCACAGCGTCGGTAAATTTTGTACCAGTTCTTTCAGCAGGTTTTGGCCTTCCATCCATTCGCCTAAACCCGATTCGCTGTTGATATGTCCTTTGGCGCCCGCATTTACAAAGCGGCTGCCCCAGCGGCCGGCAAAAAAAGCGGCTCTTTCCAGCGAACAGTACTCGTCATTAGTACTGGCCACCACAATACTCTCAAACGGTAGCTTTACCAGCGGAATAGGGGAGAAACCAACTGCTGCTGCGGGAAATCCCGGGCGCTCTGCATCTGCCGGCGCCACCAGCAATGCGCCCCTGATCCTGGTTTTGCTGTGGCTGGCCCAATGTGCCAGCGCTATACAGGCAAGACTATGGGCCGCAATAACAACCTGTGGCCCCGCGGCAGCTATGGCCTTTTCTATCTGCGCTACCCAGCGCTCACAAACAGGCGCATTCCAGTCGCTTTGCCCGATTCGCTTTGTACCGGGTATGGACTGCTCCCATAGGGTTTGCCAATGTAATTCACCGGAGCTCCCCAGCCCCGGCGCGGTCAGAACTTTTATTTCCATGACATAGCGGCATTGATTGTGTGTTGAAAGATAGTAAAAAGAATGACGAATTACGAATTCCCCTCCGAACCAGTGAAAAGTACCACAAAGGTTCTATCCAAAAAATAGCCGGAGCTAAAAAGCACCGGCAACAGGTAACAACCAAAACAGCATTGATTAATACTGAGTATCGTTATTATTTATGATGTATAACTCTCCCGGAAAACTTTACTCCTCAAAAATCTTCGTTCACCAGGACAATCACATCAGTCAAATGAATCATAATTAAAATAACCGGCGGGGAAATCCCCGCCGGGGGCCATAAGTGGATTTTTAAAATACAAAGCCTTTCCGCTTAAACATCCAGATATTACGCCAGCCATCACCCTGCTGTACCAGCGTCATCTCATTGGCGTTCAGCTTCACTATATTGTAGGTAACGTTGTTGCCCCAACTGATATCCGCTCCATTGATTTTTATTTTCTTATTCAGCGTATCCAGCGAAAAAGAACCCATAGTGGTAAGGCCCTTGTGCGTGATCGCAAAATGGGCATTGCCGTTAAGATCAAACTTCATCTCGTCATCAATCACCCCCTTGTCTTTCAACCCGGCAGTACCCACCGTCCACCATGCCGGCTTATCTGCATCGCCGGGACCGTTACCAAAGCAATAACCGGTGGGAACATCTACCGCCCATACCCATGTTTTACCCGCAGGACCGTTAGACAGTAAATCATACAGCGGACTGGCAAAAAAAGCAGGATCATTTTTACTCACTTTTACCTTTACGGAATCCGTTTTAGGACCACCGCTACCATAGGCAGCATATTTTATGTAGAAATCACCGGCAAAAGGTAGTATCACTACGGCCTTTGTTTCTTTGGTTACACCAAAGCCATAATCCCAAAAGGGAATCACGTTTTTCGTTTTGCTCTCCAGCGTTACCTGGTTGTCGTAACCCGGTGTTTGTGTAACGGAAAAATCCAGTTGAATACCAGCAGGATCCGCCGGTGTAATCTTGTCTTCATAAGGCGTACAGGCATTAAAAAAGAATACCGCGATGCCCGCGAAAAGGATATGCAGACGTTTCATTTGCTTAATTTTTAAAGTGAATACAATTACCAACCGGTGTTTTGTTTGAGTGTGCCGTTCGACAGGTTGATCTGTGTTTCCGGGATGGCAAACAATCCATTTGTTTCTGTACGGAAGCTGATATTAAATGCAGGCGTGGAAGAGTTGTTATCGATGGCCTGCTTGGCTACCGCCATGCCCTGCCGCAGCAAATCCCAGTAACGCTGCCCTTCCAGGGAAAGTTCCAGTCTGCGCTCAGCCATAATCTGCGCTTTGTTATTCAGCGTAATGCGATGCGCCTGATCCCCGAAAGCACGGTCGCGCACACGGTCCAGGTAACCCTGTGCCTTGCCTGCATTACCCGCCAGGTTCAACTCGGCACCCATCAGCAATACATCTGCAAAACGGATCACCATATAGTTGTCATAATTGTCCCACTGGAAATTAGCCCCCAGTTCATCCGCATTCTTATCTTTTAACGGCGTATATTTTTTGCAATAGAACCCTGTATACTGTGCCTGATCGCCTAATACATAACTGTTGCCAAATCCTTCTCCCAAAATAGAAATAATCGAAGCGCTTTGCCGGCTGTCGCCCGGGGCAAAGGCATGATACAGCGCTTCATTCACCGTGGCAGCGCCCCAGCCTTTGTAGTAAGGCGCCAGCACCTGGCTGCGGATACCGATCATTACCTGTACCCGGTTACCGTTCTGCTGGTTCTGATCCCCCATTCCTTTGTAAGTGTATTGTATCGTAAAAACGCCTTCCTGGTTGTTTTGTCCGGCATAGGCAGCAGTACTTTCTGCAGATGCGCGGAAAAGGTTCTGGTACTTGGGCACGAGGCTGTAACCGCTGTTGTTGATCACATCATCTATTGCTGCAATGGCATCAGCCTGTGTACATACCCCCGCAATTTCCGTTTTGCCATAGTAGCCGGTGTAATAGAGGAACACACGCCCCAGCAATGCTTCAGCCGCCCATTTGCTGGCCCGGCCATTTTCCGCAGCAGGAATACTGCTGTAGGGAGTAGCTGCCAGGTCGGCAGCCGCCAGCTTAAGATCACTCGCGATTAACTGGTACACACTGTCCGGACTCGTTTGTGGAATATTGTAATTGCCCGGCTCTAACGGCGTGGTAAGCAATGGCACATGACCGAACATACGTACCAGGTCAAAGTAGAAGTAAGCCCGTAGAAAATGTGCTTCTGCGATATAACGCTTTTTCGTAGCCTCGTTACCGTTAAAATTTACATCGGCCACTTTTTGCAGGAACTTATTAGCACGGTAAATACCGGCATAATATTTTTTCCACGCATTACTGTTCAGGTCATTCAACTTCAGACTTTTATCCCACTGACTCCATCCATTATCAGAAGCACCGCCGCCGCCAAAGCAATTGTCGGAAGCAATTTCTGAACTCAGCGCAATGTTGCCATAACCATCCCAGTTTAAAACACTGTACGCGGCCACTAATGCCTGGTAAGCATCTGAAGGTGTTTTATAAAAATCTTCTTCTGTGATCATATTCGTGGGTAGCGTTTCCAGGAAACTCTTGGAACAGGCACTCATTAACCCCGCGATGATAATAGCTGCAAATATTTTCTTCATGATTGCCGGAGTTTAAAATTTAACATTAAGACCGAATAAAATTGTTCTGGGCTGCGGGAAATAGCCAAGGTCGGTGCCGGAAGACCAGCTGTCGATACCATAACCTACTTCCGGATCAAGACCACGGTAATGCGTAAACGTAAATACATTCAGCCCGGACACATATAACCTGAACTGCTGCACAGGCGCATTTTTCAATAACGTCTTCTTAAAATCATATCCGAAATTGATACTCTTGATACGCATAAATGCGCCATTGTGTACATACAGGTCAGAGAAACGGGTATAGTTCTGATTAGGCTCATCGTTCAGCGTTACACGGGGCAGGGTATTGGAAGTACCTTCGCCATGCCAGCGATCAAAAATCGCCGTAGTATAATTGTTGTAATAACGATCGTATGCGCGGGTACCATCCACGATATCATTACCGCCAACGCCACTCAGCAATACAGACAAATCAAATCCTCTCCAACCTGCAGAAAGTGAAATGCCATAGGTCTGTTTTGGATTGGGATCACCCACCTTTGTTTTATCAGCAGCCGTAATAGCGCCATCGCCGTTCATATCCACAAAGCGTGCATCGCCGGGTTGCGCACCTGGTTGTATTTTCTGTCCGCCCTTGCTGGTGTAGGCATCTATTTCTCCCTGGTTCTGGAATATTCCCGCTGTTTTCAGACCATAGAAATAGCCGATAGGCATACCATTCTGTGCCCGGAAATATTCATCCATGTTGGAAGAAATCACGCCGTTGTAGGAAGGATGCAATACGCCTTCCTGGTTAGGGATTTCTACCACCGTATTTTTATTAAAGGAGATATTACCGCCAATACCCAACGTTACTTCCCCAAACTTATGCTGGTAGTTGATACCCAGCTCTATACCCTTGTTTTCAATATTGCCGCCGTTAATGGTGGGAGCGCCGGTACCGGCCAAGTCCGGAATAGGAGCATCTACGAGCCAGTCGCGGGTATTTTTACGGTACCAGTCAAATGTTACGCTGACATCCTTAAACAGCGTTGCGTCAAACCCGATATCAATTTGTTCAGAAGCTTCCCAGTGAAGGTCGGGGTTTGGAATCCTGTCGGGAGCAGCACCGATATTTTGCAGATCGTTGAAATAATAATCGCGATAGGTAGAGTTAACAGTAGCCAGGTACCGGAAGCGGCCTATCCGGTCGCTGCCGTTCTGTCCCCATCCACCACGGATCTTGAGGAAGTTGAGCCAATGGATATTTTGAAGGAATGTTTCGCTGCTGGCAACCCAGCCGGCAGAAAACGAAGGGAAGTAACCATAACGCTTGTTAGCGCCAAACTTGGTGGAACCGTCGCGACGCAAAGTAGCAGTGAGCAGGTACTTTTCATCATAGCTATAAAACACACGGCCGAAATATGATTGAAGTGCATCCATTCCCCTGGCACCAAATACCTGCCGGCTGTCTTTGTTAGTACCATTGCTGATAATGGCATGATCAAAATCAGAGACGATCAGGTCTCCCTGGCTGCCGCCTACGTTATATTCTTCATTCTTTTTGGCAGTGGTACCCGCCATTACATTAACATGATGCTTACCTGTGGTAAACTGGTAGGTAAGGGTATTATCCCAGTTCCATACAAGGTTACGGTAAATAGCCTGACCTGCCTGGGAGTGTTCGTTACGGTTATTGGTACCCAGATCATACACTGGCGTAAATGTATTCACATAGTTGTAAGAAACGTCAGCGCCAAAATCAGTACGCAGGGTAAGTCCCTTTATAATGGTGGCTTCTGCGTAAATATTACCGATGATCCTGTCGGTAATAGTTTTGTTATTCTGCAGGTAGTCAATGGCGCCGATCGGGTTTATTTCTTCTGCATGCGTGGATTTGCCATAACTGCCATCGGCATTATACACAGGGAAAGTTGGATTGGCATTTAATAAACCACGGATAGAGTTGTTGTAGATATTGCCGGTACCGATACCTCTTTGTCGTGTATGCGCATACGTGAGGTTCTGCCCCACTCTGATCAGGTCCTTATACAGTTTATGTTCGGAGTTAAGACGCAATGCTACCCGTTCGAAGTTGGATCTGCCGGGCAACCCCATCACACCCTGCTGCCCCTGGTAGGAGAGGGAAGAAGAGAAAACAGAACGGTCGTTACCACCGGAAAGCCCCAGGCTGTAATTCTGTATAGGCGCATTTTTTTGCGTGGCAGCTTTTTGCCAGTCGGTACCTGTGCCCAGTTTTGCGATGGAGTCAGCGGAATAAATAGGAATAGACCCGGAGTTAATAGCGGCTTCGTTCATGATGTTGGCATATTGCTGAGCATTCAGCAGGTTCGCCTTGCGCGCAGGATTCTGCAGCCCGTAGGAGGCGTCGAAGCTCACACTGATATTGCCGGCACGTCCTTTTTTAGTAGTGATCATCACCAGGCCGTTTGCAGCGCGGGTACCGTAAATAGCAGTGGAAGCTGCGTCTTTCAGTACATCAACGCTGGCGATATCAGAAGGATTCAGGAAGGAAATATCATCTGCCGGAAAACCATCTACGAGGAACAAAGGCTTGGAATCTCCATTGGTACCGATACCACGGATGGTAAATTTCAAGGCATCACCAGGCTGTCCGGAGTTGGATGTTACCTGTACGCCTGGCGCCTGTCCCTGCAGCGACTGCTCTACGCTGATGGCGTGGTTTTTCACCAGGTCTTCCGTATTTAAATGTACGGTGGCGCCGGTGAGCACTTTCTTTTTCTGTACGCCATAACCTACTACTACCAGTTCGTCCAAACCGGTGGCAGCTGTTTCCAGGCGTATTATCATGGGGGCACCCGCCTGAACAGGTACTTCCGTTTTCTTATAACCTACAAGCGAAACCACCAGTATGTCGCCGGCATCGGCAGATAAGCTGAAAGACCCGTCTACGGCAGTTACAGTGCCACGGGTGCTGCCTTTTACCTGCATATTTACGCCGGGAAGAGGGGCGCCGTCTTTGGCGTCCAGCACCTTACCTGTAATAGTTTGCTTTACGGGATGCGCATATGCTTCCCCGTTATTTGTAGCGGCATGAAGCGCTGGTGGCGCTGCTGCAGCCAAACTGCATACGGCCAGCGTCCGTAATACGGACTGCCGGGGAAAAAGATGGCTTATTGTGTACCAGATTTTCATGATTAACGTGTTTTTATGAAGGCAAAGGAGTATGAGTGATGACTGTTTGTTCAAATAATAACGGGTCCAGGTCAGAAGGCCCGGACCGTTTTTGCTATTCCATTATATGTTATCATTTTACCTGTCTTATTGCGGATATCCGGACCTGCAGCGGTGTGCTTGCCCACAAATGTTACGCGGAAGTACCGCTGCTGTAACATGCCGGGGAAACTGCCGGTTCTGCTCCCGATACTGAGCGTTTGCGCGGCTTCATTCCATTGGAAGGAAATGTTGCTGTAAGCGCCTTTCTCGTATTGATAATTATTATTTTCATCTTCATACAACGTAAATATGCCATCCTTGCCGGTGTATACATAAAGTTGTATGGTATCCGCCTTCCGTTCATTGGTATATTGTAAGGCGGGTCCTATTGGAAGAATAGCGCCCTCTTTCACGTATAAAGGCATCCGCTGCAAAGGCGCCGTTGCGGTGATGTGCTGTCCCCCTGCCTGGTAAGCGCCGGTGTAGAAATCATACCAGCCATTACCTGCGGGTAAATACAATTCCCTGCTGCGCGCATGGTACTGCGTTACTGGGTTTACCAGTAATGACGGACCAAACATATACTGATCACGGATATTCAGTACTGCGGTGTCCTGGCCATAATCCATCGGTAATCCCCGCATAATCGTATAGTCGTGATGGTAAGTGCTGCCCGCCAGTGAGTAGATATATGGCAGCAGGCGATAGCGCAGCTGGTCATAGTACAACATAGATTGGTAAGCCTCGCTGCTGTCCGGCGCAATGTTAAACATCTCGCGGTAGGGGTATTGTCCATGTGAACGGAACAACGGGCAAAAAGCGCCATATTGAAACCACCGCGTGTTGAGCTCCCGCCATTCTTCCAGCGCGGGCCCCTGTGGATCGGGCTTATCGTATTTGTCTTCCACAAAGAAGCCACCAATATCTGTTGTCCAGTAAGGCAACCCCGACATGCAGAAATTAAGGCCTGCAGGAATTTGCCTGCGCAGTTCTTCGAAAGTTGCGGCAATATCTCCACTCCAGGTAGCGGCTGCATAACGCTGTAAACCGGCATAAGCAGAGCGGGTAAGGATGAATACCCGTTGATCCGGTTTGGCGCCGCGCTGTCCCTGGTAAATGCCCTGCGCATTTACCAGCGCATAGGTATTGAAATACTGTGTAGAGGAACCCAGCGCAGTTGGGTTCATTAATGTTTTGCGATCGTCTATAGAAGCATTGGATAAAATATCCGGTTCGGTTGCATCCAGCCACCATGCATCAATCCCTTTGCTGAACAGGTTTTTATTGATCAGGCTCCAGAATAGCTTACGCGCTTCCGGGTTAAAAGCATCGTAAAACGTAGATACGTAGCCGTTACCAATCCAGTCGCGTTGCCTGTTTTTAATATTCTGTTTATACAACCAGTTTTTGCTGTCGAATAATTTATAGTTATCTATTCCCTCATAAAATTTTGGCCATACGGAGATCATAAAATTGGTATGGTATTTTTCATGTAGTCTTTTGATCAGGCCCGCCGGATCAGGGAAACGTGCGGGGTCAAACTGTTGGCTGCCCCATTCATCCTGTTTCCAGTAGCTCCAGTCCAGTACTATATTATCCAATGGAATTTTCCGCTTCCGGAATTCCGCCACCGTGTTTTCAATTTCGTCCTGCGTTTTATAACGCTCCCTGCTTTGCCAGAACCCCAGGGCCCAGCGGGGTATCATAGTGGCTTTGCCGGTTACCTGCCGGTAGCCGCTGATCACCTCATCCATGTTTTGACCATACATAAAGTAGTAGTCAATTTTTTCACCGGCTTCAGAGGTGAGCCTCATTTCATCTGCCGCCGCTGCGGATACAGGAGGAAGGAACTTGAGGGAAATAAAGGACTGTGCGGTTTCCGGTATCCATTCTACCTTAACGGTAGCAGGCTGCCCTTTTTTCAGCGCATGCCGGAATACCGAAGCCCCCGGATTCCAGCTCTCCCGCCACCGGTCCAGTTTCAGTTGCCCGTTTATCCACACTTTGGTATACCCGGAGGTAGTCATGAAGAATTTGTACTCGCCGTTTTCGTCTGCATTAACCGTTCCTTCCCAGGTAACTTTCCCCTTTACCATGGGGAAAGCTTTGGGTAAACTACCTAAGCGGTCGAGGAACTCGTAGTCGATCTTGTCTTCCAAAGCCTTTACATACACAGTATTGTTATAGCGGTCGCCGTAAGTAGCACTGAAACCACCGGCTTTTCCGTCGGCGGAGGTTAAGTGTAAGGCCGACATTTGCTGGTAGGGACGGTCATCTCCGAAGCGCGTAATGGAATAGTTATCCCAAAGGATACCATAATGACGGTTGGAAATGACAAAAGGAACCGCCGCCACAGAATTATACTGGGTGAGGTCAATATCCTGATCCTTATAATTCATTAAACCGGTCTGATGTTGGCCCAGGCCATAAAAGGCTTCACCGGCGGGCGAATCAAATACCTGTTGGATGCGGTATAGTGGCTTGTTACCGATGTTTACCGGAAGGAATTTTTTCCCGCCTCCGGCCTGCTCCTTCAATATGATACGACCGGTATGATCACGGAAAGTCACTTCGCCGGTATTGAGCGCCACCGTAGCGGTAAGACTGGCGGTTTTCAACACTACTGTTTCGTTGTTTTCCTCCGAATCCCATTTAATGGTATTGCCGGTAATATCTGTGGCCATCAGGCTGGGAGTGCCGCTAAACTGATCGCCCGGCGTAGCGGTTACATGGATTACCTTATCTGAAACCACCTGTAACTTCACCTGTTTGGCGCCGTTAGCGGCGGGTTGTTTTAAATGTATTACCAGGCCATCTGCCAGTTTCTCTACCTGACCGGCATAACAGCAGGAAGTGAGAAGCGTCATTAGTACGATCGGTATCGCCCGCTTTATCTGCATATCTGAATGGATTTATCCTCTGATTGAACGTGGTTGTTGAACTACGGGTGTAGTTTTTTCAAAACGTGTTTACCTCAAAACGTGTGAAAACAAAAATAAACGGAGCCCCTCAATCGCAGGGTACGGGTATGTTTTAGATGTAGGGCGATTATGTTAACCGCCAGTGCGTAGCTGGTAATAAAATGATAGCGGTTAGTGCATAAAATGTTAATCGCGCCGGATAGAATAGATTGACTTTAAGTAAGTTATAGCAGCAGTAGCCCTATCAGTGATACGGTGATCAAAAAGTAGAGGAAGATTTCTATCAGCAGGTACAGCCGGTTGCTTTTCTTGAAATTGTGCTTGAACATAATAAGGATTGATAATCAGTCCGGCAAAATTATCCATTGCCACTCGTAGAGAGGGGTGGCATTTCGTTATTTCATAGGGTAGAAATGTTGTTTAAGGAGCTGATGTACCTTTGAAGTAGGGGATTATTTCTTCTTCCCATATACAGACGGTAGTACATTGTACTCCATCTTAAAATATTTGGTAAAATATTTAGGGTTATTGAATCCTACCTCGTACGCAACTTCTGCCACGGTCATCTGACTCTTTTCCAGGAGCTGGGCGGCGCGCTTTAAACGGATGCTCCTGATAAATTCAATAGGCGAGCGGCCGGTAAGCGCCAGTATCTTCTTGTATACCGATACACGGCTCATAAATAATGCCCTGCTTAACTCTTCTACCGAAAAGTCAGGGTTGGAGATGTTTTTTTCCACCAGCTCCAATGCCTGCCGGATAAATTCTTCATCTGCGGAAGATATAGCCACTTCGCTGGGATTGGCTTCTATGTGCTGCTGGAATGTTTTCCGCAGGGAGGATTGCTGGGAAATAATATTTTTAATACGGGATAATAATACCTCAAAGTTAAAAGGCTTGGTAATATAATCGGAGGCGCCCGTTTCCAGCGCTTCCAGTTGCTGCGCTTCCTCCGCCCTCGCTGTTAATAATACGATGGGCAGATGAGCGGTTCGCTGTTGTGCCCTTACTTTTTTACACAGCTCCAGTCCATCCATTTCAGGCATCGATATATCGCTCACGATCAGCTGGGGCAGGGTATGCTGTAACAGCTTCCAGGCGGCCAGCCCGTTTTCAGCTTCTATAATCTGGAAATACTGACCGAGGTTGTCTTTCAGGTAAAAACGGAAATCCTCGTTATCTTCTACCAGCAACACCACCGGCTTTTTACTGTTTGGGGTAACAGGAGTGGGCAAGGCGGGCGCCGCAGCTGCCCGGATGGTGGTTTGCATTTCGCCGGGAATTGCTGCTGTAGTGGTTTTTACAGGCAGCAATACGGTGAAGCAACTGCCCATTTCAGGAGCACTGTCAACTGTGATACTACCGCCATGCATTTTTACAAACTCTTTTGTGATCGACAATCCAATGCCGCTGCCCTGGTTCACCACAGAAGAGGGCACTTCATGCTGAAAAAAACGCTCAAATATATGATCCTGCTTTTCCAGCGGAATACCAATACCGTTATCCTTAACGGCTATTTCCAGTTGTTCGGCGTTGCTGTCATAGCTAACGTTAACGGCTATACTGCCGTCTTCGGGTGTAAATTTAAAAGCGTTGGAAAGCAGGTTGAAGAGTATCTTTTCTATTTTATCGGTATCATACAACATATTCAGCGCCTGTACATTGCTCTGGAACGTAAGCTGTATATGCTTTTTGTCGGACAAATCGGAAAAGGACCCGGTCAGCTCTTTTGTAAAACCAATAATATCGCCTTCAGTGGCATGTAATTTTATCTCCTGTACTTCCATTTTGCGGAAGTCGAGCAATTGATTGACGAGATTGAGCAAACGCCGCGCATTTCGCTGCATCAGCTCCAGCTGTCCCTTTAAGTTTGTATCCGCGGTTTGGCGGACGATCTTTTCCAGGGGCGCAATAATAAGACTGAGCGGCGTCCTGAATTCATGACTTACATTGGTGAAGAACCGTATTTTGAGGCTGTCCAGCTCATGCATGCGGGCTGCTTCCTGCGTTTGTTGCTCCATCCTGAACCGGAGTCTTTCCCTTTCCTGTATAATCCTTCGTGCCAGTAATAATGCGCCAAGTATCAGCAGGGCATAGCACAGGAAGGCGGGCCAGGTTTTCCAGAAAGGCGGTAGTACCCGGATCTGTAAGGTAAGCCCCGTATCATTCCATACGCCGTCATTATTGGATGCTTTTACCCGGAAAGTATATTCTCCCGGATCAAGGTTGGTAAAGGTAGCCCTGCGTTGTAATCCATCTGTATACAACCACTCCTTGTTAAAACCTTCCAGCTTATAGGCGTAGCGGTTTTTCTCCGGGTGGAAATAATTCAGGGACGCAAATTCCAGCGAAAAAACATTTTCGCCAGGTTGCAGCGTGATACTTCGCGTAGCCGGAATAGCGGCGGTAAGCAGGATCCTGCCATTGATTTTTTCTCCCGGTAAAATACTTTTGTTAAATATCTGCAGATCAGTTAATACCACCTGTGGCACATTGTTATTGAGGGCAATAGCATTCGGATAAAAAAGATTGAACCCATTGCCTCCACCAAAAATCAGTTCACCCCGGCTGGTTTTCAGCGCTGCATTTTCATTAAACTCTTTTCCCTGTAATCCATCCGACTCATCGTAGTTCTTAAAAGTATAGGCGCCACCGTTAGTAGTCATATTGGACAACCCGTTGGGAGTACTCATCCATAAACTGTGATCGTTGGCTTCAAGTATATTCAGGATGGAATTATCCGGCAGCCCGTCTTCCTGTCGTAAGGTCCGGAAGCTGTCGTCTTTCGTATTAAAGAGATCCAGCCCTTCGCGGGTCCCCACCCATATGCGCTGCCGGCTGTCCTGGAATATGCATACCACGTTGTTATGGCTCAGGCTTCCGCTAACAGCGGGGATGTTGCTATAATGTTTAAAAGCACCGGTTTGCCCGTTGCGTACATCCAGTCCTTCGGAAGTGCCAATCCACAGGTTCCCGGCCTTGTCTTCCAGCAACGCAGATATATATTTGGAAGGCACCTGGGGGAAGCGGCGAAACCGTTGCGTTACCGGGTCCATTACATTCAGGCCGCCGTTCAATGTACCCACCCAGAGCTGATGCTTACTGTCTTCCAGCACTTCCCAGATGCTGTTGTCACTAAGACTGCTGCTGTCTTTTGGATCATGCTTATAATGAATAAACCGGCTGCCATCGAACCGGTCGAGGCCACCGAAATAGGTGCCCACCCAGAGTTGCCGGTTATGATCAATACAAAGACTCACTATAACGTTACCGGATATACTGTTTGGGTTACTGGTCTCATGCCGGTATTGGGTAAAGGTATTCCGCCCGCGGTCAAAATAGATTAAACCTCCGCCGTTAGTACCTATCCATAAATTGCCGCTGCCATCTTCCACAAAGCGGTTCACGTCATTATAGGGCAAACTGTTACGGCTATACGCCTGGTACTGGTAGAGCGGAAATTTTACCATGTTTTCATGATAATAGTTCAGCCCCTTTTTAAAAGTACCGATCCATATAATGCCTGTATTGTCTTTATACAAGGTGGTGATGCTGTTCTGGCTCAGACTGCGGTTATCTTCATTGATGTTTTCTATATAACGGATGGTTTGATTTTTCTTATCGATGATATTGATCCCGCCATGATCGGTACCAATCCAGATGAGTCCACTGTTGTCGGGTACAATACCGCGCACAATATTGTTGTTCAGGGCCAGTCCCGGTGTGGACTGGTCAATATGCCGGAAGCTGTGCCTGGTGGCGTCAAAATAGTAAATCCCGTTGTCCTCGTTACTGCTGAATATCCAGAGGTCGCCATCGTTGTCTGCCACCATGGTCCAGGCTGTTGCGGGATGGTCGGCTCTCACAAGGCCGTGGTTGCGGTACACCACGCGATGGCTGCGGGCATCCATTTTTTCCAGGATGCCACTGCTGTGCAACAGCCATTGATCGCCTGCTTTGTCGACCGTAAGCGCGGCCACGCTATTGGTAGCAATACTGCTGCTATCGGCCGTATGTACAAGCGGAAGGGCTTTGTTACCGGTACCGATAATGAAGATACCGGCCGTTGGATGCAGGAGCCAGTACAGGCCCGCCTTATCCCTCACAATGTCTGTGATGGTACTGCCAGGAATACCCCACTGCTGCAGAAGCTTTTCAGGGCGGCGGCTAAAACGGGCGGTTAAAGGGTTATATATATTAATACCCCTGCGGGTTTGTACCCAGAGCTGCTGCCCTGGGCCTGCCATGATTTTACTGATGTTGTTGTCTGCAACGGAAGTACTGTCGCGCAGATCATGCCGGTATACCGTAAAATGATAACCATCAAACCGGTTCAGGCCAGACACCGTACCTATCCACATAAAACCCGTGCTATCCCTGAAAATACAGTTGACCTGGTTGTTGGACAAGCCCTGGTTAATATCAATCCGGTTGAACTGGTAGGCGAGGGTTTGCCCCTCCAATTGTGTTGAAAATAGTAGTGAAAAAATGAATATTAAAACCCGCTTCCGCATGTGCACATTCCTTGGTTGAAAAATTGTTGACTTGACAATTATAACGGCGCAACAATATAGTACAAAACGCTTATAAACAAAGAAAGGTCGAAAGAATTCGACCTTTATTGCTAAAATTCCACGTTATGGCACTCAGGTCCATAAAAAGTTAATCAACTCGTCCGGCGTAACCGGTATATAATAAGTGATATTTAAGATTTAATCGGGGTAGCCAGCCTCTTACTATACAAAAGTAGGTGAAGCTAAATCGATTGTCAAGAAATTAGCAACAATATTTTAAAAAAAATGAAAACCCGCTATGAGGCACATTTTTCCAGGTACAAGACAATTTTGATCTTACACAGCTATAATCTTTAAATATTATTGAGTACTTTTTTGCCAATCTGAAAATCCATGAAGCGTATTTCAATAATTATGATGCTGTTATGCGGGACCGTAATAGCCGCCCTGGCTCAGCAACAGCCGGGAAAAGGATTAACCGTAACCCTAGATTACTATTACAATAACGAGTTTAAACCCGGAAAAGATGGTCAACCCATCCGCTGGCACTACATCTGGAACGAAACTGATAACGGTGGAGTATCCGTTTGGGGAGGCATTTTTGACGCTCTTGGCGTGAAAAGGGATAGCCTCACAACGCGGCCCACCACCAAAAACCTGGCGAAAACAGATATTTACATGATCATCGATCCGGATACAGAAAAGGAATCGCCCCATCCCAATTTCATGAATGAACACGACGCGACCACTATCTACAACTGGGTAAAAGCCGGTGGGGTATTGGTATTGCTGGAAAATGATTCTACTAACGCCGACTTTGATCATTTTAATAAACTCAGCGAAAAATTCGGGATCCACTTTAATGGTGACAGCCGCAACCGGGTACAGGGCCGCAATTGGGAACAGGGTGCTTTTAATATACCTGCCGGTCACCCGGTTTTTCCACATGTACAGAAGGTATACATCAAGGAGCTGTCCAGTCTCCGGCTCAGCACCCCGGCAACGGCCGTTTACAAAGACGGGGAAGTAGTGATCATGGCTGTGTCGCATGTGGGTAAAGGAACCGTGTTTGCCGTGGGAGACCCCTGGTTTTATAACGAATATGTAGATGGAAAGCGCCTGCCGGCATCTTACCAGAACTATGAAGCCGCCGCGGATCTCACCAGCTGGCTGATAGAAAAAGCTAACCGCCGATAAAATCCAGGTTCCTTCTGATCCCGGTGAACTTACTTCTCTTGAGGGGGGAGTGCCGGAAAATGTTTTTGAAAGCCTCTTCTGTCAGCTCTTCCCAGTCGCGGGTAGTGAAGTTGAGAATAGCGGGAATAGGGGAGAACTCAGCTTCCTGGTGGGCTTTGGAGAAGCGATTCCAGGGACAAACATCCTGGCAGGTATCACAACCAAACATCCAGTTATCAAACTGTCCCTTCATTTTTTCGGGGATCAGTTGCTCTTTCAGCTCTATGGTAAAATAGGAAATACATTTACTGCCGTCTACCACACCGGGCGCCACCAATGCTTCGGTAGGACAGGCATCCAGGCAGCGGGTACAGGATCCGCAATAGTCGCCCACCGGGCCGTCGTACTCCAGCTCAATGTCGGTAATAAGGGTGGCGATAAAGAAAAATGACCCCGCCTGCTTGTGGATCAGGTTCCCGTTTTTGCCGATCCATCCCAGTCCGCTGCGCCGGGCCCAGGCCCTTTCCAGCACCGGTGCGGAGTCTACAAATCCCCGTCCCTGTACCGGTCCTATATGCTCCTGCATCCGCAGCAGCATGGTTTTTAATTTCGCCCGGATCACCTCATGGTAATCATGACCGTAAGCGTACTTGGAAATACGCGGCGCATCTTCCCGTTGCTGTGCGGACGGGAAGTAGTTAAACAACAGGGTAATCACCGATTGGGCGCCATCTACCAGCTTCCTGGGATCTATCCTTTTATCAAAATGATTTTCCATATACTGCATGTTGCCATGCATGCCCTTATTCAGCCACGTTTCCAGCCGCCGCGCATCCTCATCCAGCTGCACCGCTTTCGCAATACCGCAATGGTCAAATCCCAACTCCCGGGCCAGCTCTTTTATGAATAATGTATGGGTCATTTCCGCGAAATTACATGAATTTTTATACCTTCGCCCTGCATATTATCCCCTATGCAATTAACTGTATGCGCTATACCTTTGTTTTGCTAACCTGTTTGGTGAGCTGTTTGTTTTCCCTTTATGCAGTAGCACAGGAAGGGACCAAAATGAAATTTGGAAAAATTGTTAAAGAAGAATTTACCGGGAAAGCCTTTGAGAAAGATACCGGCGCCCACGCGGTTATTCTGTCTGAAATAGGTGCTTCCACCTTTTCGTCCGATGGAAAAGACCTGCGACTGGTATACAAAGTTCACCGCCGTATCAGGATCAACGATAAAAACGGGTACGATGTGGCTACCGTTGAAGTCCCCCTCTACAAGTCCGATAACCAGGAAGAAAAAATACAAAATGTAAAGGCATCAGCCTATAACCTGGAGAACGGTGAAATTGTGGAAACAAAAATGGATAGCAAAAGTGTATTCAGCGATAAACAGGATAAATCACTGCTGGTAAAGAAATTTACCCTGCCGGCTGTAAAAGAAGGTACCATTATCGAGTACACCTATACCATTACTTCACCTTACTACCATCACCTGCGTTCCTGGGATTTTCAGGGAGAATACCCAAGGTTGTGGAGCGAATACAGCGTATCTATTCCGGAGTATTTCGATTATATGCTGATCCCACAGGGATATGAGCCGTTTGTCCTGAAAACAAGAGAATCCAGCCGTGCTACCATGTCTTTCCGCACAGAACCACAAGGAGCGACGGGTAGCTCCAATTTTATCACCGTTACACCGAATATCACTACCTACAAATGGGGGATGAAAGAGGTACCTGCAATGAGAGAGGAGAACTTTATCACTACCACCGACAACTATATCAGCCGGATCGAGTTCCAGTTGTCGGCCTATAACTGGCCCGACCAGCCGAGGAAACCGGTACAAAGTACCTGGGTAGAACTGATGAAGGATATGATGAAAGATCCCGAAATGGCCGGCGCCCTGGATAAAAATAATGGCTTCCTCTCCAACACTGTGGAAGACCTGGTAAAGGATGCTAAAACAGATCAGGAAAAAGCAGCGAAAATATACGCCTGGGTACGCGATAACTTCACCTGTACAGATCATCGTGCCCTGTGGATGAAAAAATCACTGAAATCAATCATCAGCACAAAAAGCGGCAGCGTCGCTGAATTAAATATCCTGCTGGTGGCTATGCTCAAAAAAGCAGGACTGCAGGCCGCCCCGGTTTTACTCAGCACCCGCGCCAATGGCTATGTATACCAGTTTTATCCTTTATACACCCGCTTCAATTACGTGGTAGCAGGGGTAACCTTGGAAGATCAATACCTTACCCTCGATGCCTCAGAACCTTTGCTGGGATTCGGAAAGCTGCCCGCGGCATGTTACAACGGCGCAGCCCGCACCGTCGATGAGTTTGCAACCCCCGTTTTTTTAGGAGCCGACTCCCTGCAGGAACAGAAATACACCAGCGTTATGCTGGGCAAACTGGAGAATGGCCAGATCTCCGGCACCTTTATGCAAAGGCCTACCTACTTTGAATCCTACGATATCCGGACAAAAGTAAAAGAGAAAAGCATGGAGGAGTTTTTTAAACAGGTAGGTAAAAGCTATACCGGTGAAATCGAACTCGAGAACAAAGAAATTCAGGACCTGAAATCGCTTGAAACACCGGTGATGGTAAAGTACGACTTTAAGATGCAGATCGGTAATGAAGACGTACTCTACATTAATCCCTTATTGGGAGAAGCCACTAAAAAGAATCCTTTCAAATCTATGGAACGTAAGTTCCCCGTGGAAATGAACAGCGTATTTGATGAAATATATTCATTTAATATGGATGTTCCCGAAGGATATGTAGTGGATGAATTGCCAAAATCAGCCATAGCCAACCTGAATGAAGACGAAGGCCTTTTCCAGTACCTTATTCAGCAACAGGACGGACACATCCAGCTGCGCTGCCGCGTAAAACTGAATAAAGCCAATTTTACTTCGGACGACTATACTACACTGCGCGAGCTTTTTGACCTGGTGGTAAAGAAGGAAGCAGAGCAGATTGTTTTAAAAAGAAAAAAATAAAATATGCGAACGCATTTATCGATAGCCGCAGGAATCCTGCTCACCATCGCTATACAGCCCGCGCTGGCAGGAGACCCCGCTTATCCGGCCAAAAATATACCTGCCGCATTGAAAGAGAATGCACACCTGGTAAAGCGACTGGATGAAACTACCATTAAAGTGAACGATCTCACAGATACCCGTATCACTTATCATTATATTACCACGGTGCTGGATGAAGCAGGAGCGGAAGATGTACAGCTATACGAATACTATGACAAACTGAGGGATATCCGCTCTATCAGCGGAGCCCTGTATGATGCGGAAGGAAACCTGGTAAAACGGCTGAAACAAAGCGATATCAGGGATATCAGCGCAGTAGACGATGCCAGCCTGATGACCGATGCCCGTATGAAAAGACACCAGTTCTTTCATAACGTATACCCATATACGGTAGAATATACCGTGGAGCTGCGTTATAATAATACTGCCTTTTTACCATCCTGGCAACCACAGGATGATATTGACTGCACGGTAGAAGAAAGTAGGCTGGTGGTAACGGTACCATCAGACTACGCATTGCGCTATCGCAGCTACCTATACGCCGGCGAGCCGGTGACTACCACCGATAAAAATACGAAAACATATACCTGGGAGGTGAAACAACTCCTGGCGCTGAAGCCTGAAGCTTATCCGGTTGAATTTTACCGCCGTACGCCCAGCGTATTTCTGGGCTCCGCCGATTTTGAACTGGAGAAATACAAAGGCAATATGAGCACCTGGAAGGATTTCGGCACTTTCATATATAAGCTCAACGAAGGCCGCGATGTGTTACCGGACAACGTAAAAACAAAGGTGCATCAACTCACAGACGCTGTTGGCAGTCGCGTAGAAAAGATAAACGTGCTCTATAAATTTATGCAGCAAAACTACCGCTATATCAGCATACAGCTGGGAATTGGCGGCTGGCAGAGCTTTGACGCCGCTTTTGTAGGCGCAAAAGGGTATGGCGATTGTAAGGCATTGTCGAACTATATGATGGCGCTGTTAAAAGAAGCAGGCATTAAATCTAATTGCGTGCTCGTAAAAGCAGGCCCCGCTGCCCATACCATCCGGGAAGATTTTCCTTCTTTCCAGTTTAACCATGTGATCCTTTGCGTACCGGATGCCAGGGATACCACCTGGCTGGAATGCACCAGTAATACCATGCCCGCCGGTTATCTTGGCGCTTTTACGGATAACAGACCGGTATTACTGATCGACGAAAAAGAAAGTAAGCTGGTACGCACACCGTTCTATAGCATGGACTGTAATGAACAGCGTCGTAATATTACAGCTACAGTTGATTCGGCGGGTAATATCGATATCAGTGCCACTACTATACACAGCGGCTTGCAGCAGGATGAACTGCATAGTATGATACATGTGTTAAGCGAAGAAAAGCAACTGGAACAACTCCGGAAAGGACTCGACCTTTCCAGTTATGATATCACCGGTTATCATTATAAAGAGCTGGGTACTGCTAGTCCGGCTATTGAGGAGAAGATACAGATCAAAGGACATAACTATGCTACGGTAACGGGTAAACGAATGTTCCTCGTGCCTGATATCCTCTCCCGCAGCGGCAGAAAGCTCGACGCGGAAGATGCCCGCAAATCGGAAATTAAATTTGATTTCCCCTATCGCGATATCGATACCGTCAACATCACCCTGCCCGATGGCTACCAGCTGGAGTCAATACCGGCGCCGGTTACACTATCTGGTAAATTTGGCACCTACAGCAGTAGCGTAATATTAAAAGGAAATACGCTGAACTATATACGAAGAATAGAACATAAGTCCGGCATTTTCCCGGCTGCCGATTTCCCGGAGCTGATGAAATTTTATGCGACTATTTACCGGGCAGACAGGAATAGGCTGGTATTGGTAAAGTAAGACAGTGTTTTGACGGATTTCTGTAAGTTTAGGTAAATTAGAAAAATGCGGAAAAGGCGATTTACCTGATCGAAACATTTATATCAATTTCCCTGGAAAAATAAAACCCGCAGCATAAGCTGCGGGCTACTAACCTCTTCGTTATAATAAATATTTTTTCAACCAGTTCCCGATCCGCTTTCATCTTCACACGTCAGGATCATTATACAAATCATAAGAATCACCCTCCTATTTTTCCCGCACACTAATCGAAATATGCCTGTCTTTTTTCCTTTCTTCATCCGGCGCTGTGGCTGCTGCCTTAGCGAATTGCGAACCATATCCCTCTGCGCCGAGCAGTTGCGCGGCATTCGTATTGCTTTTCTTCAGCGCTGCTACTACTGATTCCGCGCGTTCTTTTGACAAACGCAGGTTCACCGTGCTGTCGCCGGTACGATCGGTATAACCGCCTATTTTTATTTTGGCTTTGGGGAATGCTTTCATGATGGCGGCAATGTTACCCACCTGTTTCATACTTTCTTCAGTGAGTTCGGCGTTACCGGTTTTGAAATTCAGGTTATCGAAATCAAACCATACATCTTTACCCGGTTTGCGGCTGTCGTCTTTCAGGAAAGTTACCAGCTGATCTTCTATACCTCCTTTGAAGGCATCGAGCACGGTGCCGTCAGGGAGCGTCACTTTTATACTTTCACGTGTCATCACCGGCCCACCTTCTGTAACGCTCATGGAAGCAGAATCGGCCAGTTGACTGGTGGTGATGCTATCGGTTACTGGTGTGCCGGCAGGCTTATTGCCGCCGCAACCGCGCATCAGGTACCAGAGTAGTATGATGGCCACCAATATCAATAATAACGACCATACCCAGCGGTTGCTGCTGGCGGCTGGCTTGATATTTACCGCTCCGGCGGTAGTGGCGGCGGTATCGCCGGTAATTCCTATTTTTTTACCCAGATCGCCCAGATTGGAGAGTCCCAGGATGCCGGCAATATTTAAACCACCTGGAATGGCTCCCAGGATTTTATCCTTTTGAGAGTCCAACAAGGAGAGAAATGAGTTGGGAGAAAGATTGTTTTGCGCCGCGTATTGCCCTACCGTACCAAGGGTTGCCGGTGCTGCTGTTTGGAGTAATGTGCTGGCGGAGGATTCTTTAATGCCTGCGAAAGAAGATAACATACCGATAATGGAATCCACTTTATCCCCAAATAAACTGCGCAACAGGTCGGCGCCTTTACTGAGTAAACCTCCGGCTCCTCCCTGGATGGCGCCGCTGATGGCAGAAGGATTTGCATCGCCTGCCACACCTTTCACCATGTCGAGTAAACCACCCGCATTTCCGGATGATCCGGCTTTGCTGAGCAAGCCGCCCAGTATTACCGGTACGATGCCACTTAACGCTTTCTGAATGCCGCCTTCACTCTCGCCAAGTTGTGAGGAGGCCTGACTAACTACGTTGTTGTTGAAAATACTTTTAGCGCTTTCCAGTAAGTCGAAAGACATAATTGTAGGGTTTAAAAGATGAAGAATGAATTGATCAGTTATGATACTCATCATCCGGCAGTTAGCAGGAATGCACAGTTACGGTCTGCAGGAAATTGTATAACAACAGAGTGCCCCGGGTTGTTTGAATCACTCCATAAATACCCTAGGATATGCGTTTTAACACATAATGAAGAAGAGTAAGGTGTTGATTTTTAAATAGATGTGGATATTTCCCTTATTTCCTATGGCTTCAAAAATCACCGCAATATGAAAAAATAGCAGTTACGCGGCTAGTTTTCTGCTAAAAATGCAGTAAAAGTTTGTCTTATATGTCATAATTGCCGGTTATAGAACATTGGATCAGCGTTTGTTGTTAGTTGAAAACGTTTGAGAACATCAAAAAAAAGGAGTAAAAAAAGAAAATATGAATCTGAATAATTTCACTATAAAATCGCAGGAAATACTGCAACAGGCGCAGCAACTGGCGTTTAATAATCAAAACCAGTTTATTGAAACAGGGCATATCTTAAAGGCCTTATTAAATGATGAAGATAGTCCCATTGATTACTTACTGAAGAAAAATGATGTTAACATTTCTTTTGTAACCAGTAAGCTCAATGAGCAGATAAATAAATACCCCCGTATGGCGGGCGGAGAAGGTGGTCAGTCCCTTAGCCGTGATGCCAACAACGCAATTCTTCGTGCAGGCGCGGCCATCAAAGAATTTAAAGATGAATTTGTAAGCGTGGAACACCTGCTGCTTGGTGTGTTGGGCGGCAGCGATGATACAGCTAAACTGTTGAAGGATGCAGGTCTTACTGAAAAAGGATTGAAAGCAGCCATTAAAGAACTCCGCAAAGGCGAAACCGTCAACTCGCAAACCGGTGGTAACCAATATAACACCCTGCAGAAATATGCGAAGAATCTCAATGAAATGGCCCGTGAAGGCAAGCTCGATCCGGTGATAGGCCGTGATGAAGAGATCCGCAGAACCCTGCATATCCTTTCCCGCAGATCCAAGAACAATCCCATCCTCGTAGGAGAACCGGGAGTTGGTAAAACAGCGATCGTGGAAGGGCTGGGCCATCGTATCATTAATGGTGATGTACCGGAAAACCTGAAATCAAAAATCATTTATGCACTCGATATGGGTGCGTTGATGGCCGGCGCTAAATATCGCGGCGAATTTGAAGAGAGATTGAAAGGTGTGGTTAAAGAAGTGGCGGAGAGCAACGGAGAAATAATTCTCTTTATTGACGAAATCCACACCCTGATAGGTGCCGGGGCCATGGAAGGCGCTATGGATGCGGCCAATATCCTGAAGCCCGCATTGGCGAGAGGTGAACTCCGCGCTATTGGTGCCACTACCCTGAATGAATACCAGAAATATTTTGAGAAAGATAAAGCCCTGGAACGTCGTTTCCAGAAAGTGCTGGTAGATGAACCTTCAGTAGAAGATGCCATTTCCATCCTGCGTGGATTGAAAGAGAAGTATGAAAGTCATCACCACGTACTGATAAAAGATGAAGCCATTATTGCCGCGGTAGAATTATCGCACCGCTATATCACCGATCGTTTCTTACCGGATAAAGCTATTGACCTGATCGATGAAAGCGCCGCAAAACTCAGGCTGGAAATGAATTCCATGCCAGAAGAGCTGGATGAACTGGAAAGAAGAATACGGCAGCTGGAAATTGAAAGAGAAGCAATTAAGCGCGAAAATGATGAAGATAAGTTACGTGAACTCGGAGAAGAAATTGCCCGGTTAAGTGAAGAACGGAACACATTCAAAGCAAAATGGCAGGCAGAGAAAGAAGTGGTAGACCAGATCCAGAATGCCAAGTCAGCTATCGAAAACCTGAAACTGGAAGCCGAACAGGCAGAACGTAACGGCGATTTTGGGCGCGTAGCTGAAATTCGCTATGGCAAGGTAAAAGAACAGGAAAAGCTGGTAACAGATTTAACAGACGAACTGAATAAAATATCTGCTAATCATAAACGTCTTCTTAAAGAGGAAGTAGATGCAGAAGATATCGCGGAAAACGTGGCCAAAGCTACCGGTATCCCGGTATCGAAAATGATGCAGAGTGAGAAAGATAAATTACTGCACCTGGAAGAAGAACTGCATCAACGGGTAATAGGTCAGGACGAAGCGATCATCGCCGTTTCTGATGCTATCCGCCGCAGTCGCGCAGGATTGCAGGATCCGCGCCGCCCTATCGGTTCATTCATATTCCTCGGTACTACCGGGGTGGGTAAAACAGAGTTGGCCAAAGCATTGGCAGAGTACCTGTTTGACGACGAAAACATGATGACCCGCATCGACATGAGCGAGTACCAGGAAAAACATGCTGTGAGCCGCCTGGTAGGCGCGCCTCCGGGATATGTGGGATATGATGAAGGCGGACAACTGACAGAAGCCGTACGCCGTAAACCATATTCTGTAGTGCTCCTGGATGAAATCGAAAAAGCGCACCCTGATACTTTTAATATATTGTTACAGGTACTCGACGACGGTCGCTTAACAGATAACAAAGGTCGCGTGGTGAATTTTAAAAACACCATTATTATCATGACCAGCAATATGGGTAGCCATATTATACAGGAGAATTTTGAAAATATAAACGAATCCAACAGGGAAAAAATCGTAGACAAAACAAAAGAAGAAGTGATGTCCCTGTTGAAACAAACCATCCGTCCGGAGTTCCTGAACAGGGTCGACGAAGTGATTATGTTCCAGCCGTTGATGAGAAGTGAAATTAAGGGAATAATTAACATTCAGTTACAGCAGTTGAAAGACATGGTGGCGAAAAATGGCATAATATTGGAATTCTCAGATTATGCGCTTGAATATCTTTCCGTTCAGGGTTACGACCCCCAGTTTGGTGCAAGACCGCTGAAACGCCTTATTCAAAAGGAAATCATAAACCTCTTAAGTAAGAAGATTCTGGCCGGTGATGTTGATAAGTCCAAACCAGTGCTGATAGATGTGTTTGACGGCGTGGTAGTAATCAGAAACAATTAATTCTAAATACGACGATACATAGTTAACGATAAGCCCCGCGATTCTTCGCGGGGCTTTTTTTATGCGTAATATATCCGCTGACACCATAGTGCGTCGCAGGTTTTGTCGGCTGCTTTTGTTAAATTTGAAAGAATCAAAAAAGTAACTGTATGCCGGGAGAAAGAGAAAGAAGATTTATGCAGCATGCCATTGCTTTGTCCCGCCGGGGCATGGAGAATGGAGATGGCGGACCATTTGGTGCAATTGTAGTAAAAGGAGAGGAGATCGTAGGAGAAGGATGGAACCAGGTACTCAGTGATACGGATCCTACTGCACATGCAGAAGTGGTAGCAATACGGCAGGCATGTAAAAAGCTGGGCACTTTCCAGTTACACGACTGCGAAATTTATACTTCCTGTGAACCTTGTCCCATGTGCCTGGGCGCTATCTACTGGGCCAGACCGCAACGGGTTTATTACGCCAATACAAAAGAAGATGCCGCCGCTATTGATTTTGATGATTCATTTATATACCGGGAAATAGAGAAAGATCATACCCATAAAAAAATTCCGCTGATCGCAATGCCGGACAAAAATGCCCTGGATGTTTTTAATGACTGGAAGGACAAAGGCGACAGAACGTTATACTGAACCGGCTTTTAGCTGTTAGCAAATGCGGCAAACATCAGTCGTTGATTATCTTCGCTGCATTTGCTAACAGCTAAAAGCTAATGCCTGACCGCTGAAAAATGGTAGGCCCAGAATATTCCCAGCAACAGGAACAGGATAGTAAGAACAATCACCACCAGGTAAATATAATACTCCGACTTTCTCCTGGTGCGATAACGTTTATGCAGTTTTTTAAGCAATGCCCATTTCATCTCAATGAGCCATCCGGGTATCTTTTCTTTATCTTTTATAGCAGCCAGTCCTTCCAGTGCATCACTGCAGAGCTCACAATCGGCCAGGTGCATTTCTACCTCATGTTGTTCTTCAGCAGTCAGCTTTCCCTGCACATAGTCCAGCAGCTGCTGTTGTGAAGGACAGCCAGTAGTTACAAAGATATCGTTGAAATGCTCGTTCATATCACTATTGATGCAAATTAACTCTTGTTTGCGCGTTGTTGTTTTTCCAGTAAAAGTTTCAGGTTTCTTTTGCCATTCTGGATATAGCTTTTCACCTGCAGGAGGCTATACCTGGTTTGATCAGCAATTTCCTGGTATGATTTCTTTTGCAGGTAAAACAGCTGCACACAAACTTTCTGTTCAGGACTTAACAGCTCCATGGCCTGCCCCATATTTTCCAGCAAGATATCCTTTTCCTGGTATACCCGCTTATCTTCTTCCTCTGCTGCAATGGCGCCCATATGCTTGTCGGAAATTTCTTCCTTGTACTTCATATGCTTTTGCCGTAACTGCATCAGGCAGTAGTTTTTGGTGACCTGGTATATCCATGCCCGGAAATACTGTATCTCATGTTTATTGATGTCGGATAACATCTTGAGAAAGATTTGCTGCACAGCGTCGCGTGCGTCCTCTTCGTTTTTCAGGTATTTCATGCACATACCGAGCAATAGCAAGGCATATCGGTCAAAGAGCACACCTATCCAATCACTGTTATTATCAGCTTTGAACCGTTGCAGTAGTTCCTGGTCAGTTAGTTGTTGTATATCTGGATTATTCACAGGCTAAAAATGGTAATGCTGCATACTAGATGCAGCATTCACAAAAATCCATAATTTTTTTGATATAATGATTTACATGCTGTCTAAAGCCTGCTGGGCGGCGTTTTTCATGGAACCGTCCATACGAACTACTTCTTTGAACATGCGGCGGGCCTTGCCCATCTGGCCTTTGCTGCGATAGCAGATCGCCAGCTGGTAACGCGCCATTTCCACATATTTACCGGAACTCACCGACTCAATTCTTTTATACCGGTCTATCGCTTCACTGAGGTTACCCTGTTGCTGGTAAACCATGGCGGCTTTGTACAGGTACTCATCGCTGTTCACGGCTGTAGCCGGTGCTTCTTTCCTGGGTGTTTCGGGGGGAGGGGCTGGCTTATCTTCTTTGGGAGCCGCTTTAACTTCCGGTTTAGGATCCGGTTTTTTCTCCTCCTCTTTTTCCCTGGCTTTATCGGCTGCCACTTTTTTCAGCGAATCCTGTTGTTTTTGTAACAAGGTATGTTTCCGGATACTG